>ERZ808259.451-NODE-451-length-18037-cov-9.680458_pt1 | contig 18037 bp, 14 predicted proteins | sample MGYA00521279_ERZ808259 | MGnify/ENA primary metagenome ERZ808259 (study PRJEB31516, sample SAMN03275586) | gut metagenome | biome: mammalia-associated habitat; material: feces | host: Papio cynocephalus | place: Kenya | collected 2012-07-27 ... | reverse complement strand
AATTCATCCCAAAGGCTAAAGACCTTTGGGTTTTCTTGGCATATAATTATAAAAAATTATGTCAAGAAAACGAATAACATTAAATGAAGAACAAATATGTAATGAATATCTTAACACTAAAATTGGTGTAGAGGCTCTTGCATTAAAGTATCATGTTGGTAAATTAAGAATCAAAGAAATACTTACCAAATTTGATATATCAACAAAAAAAAAAAAATAGGATTATGGATTGTTAAAATATGAATGGAAGAAAGAAGGTGCGGATTAATTTCCACACCTTTTTATATTTTTTTTTTAATTATTTTCTTCAAATCTCTTTATTATTTCTATAAGCAATGGGTCTCTAATTATATCTTCTGGAAAAAACTCTGTTGAAGAAACTTCTTTCATACCATTTAATACATTTGCTGCAAACCTCAAACCTGTAATTTGTTTTTTATTTTTAATGTCATTTCGTGATGTTTGTTTATCATCTCCACTAATAAACATTTTACAAGATTTACCACCTTTACGGGTCAACAAAAGCAACATATCTTCTTTAGTATAATCTTCAGCTTCTTCCATCACGCAGATACAATTCTCAAATGTTTTACCTTTTACAAAATTAATAAATTCAAATCTTATCATATTTTGATTTATCAATGTTGTCGTGATTTCTTTAGCATTTATATTTCCAGAACTTTCAAGTATTTTGATGATATTATTAAAGGTATTCTGTTTGTATATTTCTGTCTTGTCATCCAAATTTCCTTTCAAAAACCCCATTTTCAATGCTGTAACACTTTCCAAGCAAGGTATGAAGACAACTATTGATTTATACGGCATTTTTTCGTCTTTAAGTAATTGAAGTGCAGTAGCCAAAGAAAGATAAGTCTTACCAGTTCCTGGTGAGCCTAAGCCGAAACAAATTTCTTTTTCTTCGTTTTTCATGGCTTTTACATATTCTTTTTGCTTTTCGTTTTTGCACTTAATTACTATTTTATAGTTTAATGCATTTGACATCATTGTATAAGTATTTTCTTTATCTGTAAAAGAACAATTCATCTTGTTCGTTATAATATCTATTTCCTCTTGGGAAATGCCTTTTAAATTCTTTTTTTTTGCCATACAAAAATTATAAATCAATTATAGTATTCAGTAATATTATCAGCTATATCAAATTCCAATACTTTTTGGTAATTGAATAGCTCCATATTTACGTTTATCCTAATATCAATATAGTAGCGTGATGGTAATAATTCATTCGTGTTTATAAAAAAGTAGTTTTCATTATACCCTTTTTCTACTTTTTGCCAATCAATTACGTCAATTTGTTTTTCACCTGATAATATATATAGCCTATATTCAATATAATTATTATTCCTGTCTTGGTCTGTAGTGTAAGGTATTCTGCAATCCACATTAATCTTTCTTATATCGCCTCTCTTTATGACTTCCTTATATTTAATTCCGTAAAGAGTTGGGATTAACTCTGTTTCTTGCTTTGAGGGTGGAATACCGAACTGATAATAATCATTTGATAATTTTGTTACAAATTCCAATTCAACATTTGGAAATGATTTTCCTTTGTATTTAATGTTACTCCAAACATCATATAGCATTGTGTTGTCTTCATAAGACGAACTTGGAACTTCTATATCAATGTAATAAACGCCTTTTGTAGCCTGTTTTACTTCATATGAAGTGTTATTTACCATGCACGTTGGAAACTCGTCCAGATTAGCATATTTTCCCCCTACAATGGAATAAAAATATAGTTTATTAGATTTATCAAGATAAAAGTCCGCTCTATCATCTTCTATTGTTTCATTGTAAGTTGTTTCCACATAGGGTTCAAAGAAACTATGTGTATGGGATGTAAAGAAACCTACATATTGTGTTAATTCAGTATTCTTATTTTCATATTGTGGTGAAAATGCAATACCAATACCGTAATTACACAATTCACCTGTAATAAACTTATTGAAGGTTTCCGTTATATCAAATTCTATTGACTCGTTTCCTTTGTCAAAATGCTGATATCCTATAATAATATTAGATTGATTGCCGTTTTTTGATGTAAACAAATCAAGTTCCTTTGATAGCTTATCCGTTGAGTAAATACCTTCATTTTCCCATTTGCAATATGTTTGATATTGATACCAATTGCAACCACGCCATGAATATGCTCTGTGGTTTCTTAAATTTAAATCCTGTTTATAATCAAAACCCTTTCCTTCATCCCAATCATTTGGGATAAGAAAATATATCAAATCAAATGATGATGTTCTTTGTTTATAGTAATCCCCGTTAGAATCTAAATATATCCTATTTATATGTTTATCATCAATTGAACCTGCATTTTTCATCTTCAATACATGACTCAATTTGGAGATATTTGGATATATTTTATCTTCTACCATTTTCTGAACTTTGGTATGATCAAAATAAATAAGTCCTCTTGTCAGCATTTTCCCATAATTTAATTCGAGAATAGGATTTAGACCAACAGAAGCGACACTATCTTTAATAATGGTATTTGACTTGCTTATAAAAGTATGTGTAACTATTGCCATTGTTATACTTTATTTTATAAATAAATAGTGATGCAAAGATAATAAAAAATCCGAGAAATGATTGTATCTCGGATTTAATTTATTCTTACACCTTGTGATAACATTTTTGTAAGGTCTGTTGACAATGTTTGTTTTTCAGGCTGTGTCAGAGATGGCGGATCCATAGGAAATGGATGTGTATGTTCCCTGAATATTTTGATTAATTTAGATAAGAATTCCATTAACTTATCACCATACGGAAGCGGATGCGCATTTTCCAGTATTTTAAGAAGTTCCTCATCGGTAATCAATGAATCTGGATCTGTCATACAGAAATAATTTGCCGAATCATATGTTAAAAGATTAATCCTATCAGAGATAATATTAGTGACACTCGAAAAATTATTACCATTATTGTCTTTCATTTGCTTATATCGCATTTGTATGTATCCTAAATCTATATTGTTAAATGCGAGAGTATCTTGTGGTTTTCCTAATGGATATTTTTTAAAACCACATCTAATTCTTAATTCATTGTCTTTAAGTATAACATCTGTGTTTTGTCTTCCTTGCAACGCAATATCATCATGTTCGGGTATAGTTCCGTTATTTAATGGGTTTTGTGATGGATTTGGGAGAGGTCTTGCTACTTGTTGTCCTTCCAAAAGACATCTTGAAGAAAATTTGAAAGGGTCGTAATTTGTCATATATTGTTGTGAAATCAGAGGGCCAATAAACCACCTGTTGCCATTAGACTGTCCTTGCGTAGATAAAATAACCATAACACATTCACCTACTTTTGGATTTATATGTATCAATTTAGGTAACAACGGGTATGTATATGGTAAATCGTCAATATATTGAACATCACCATCATCAGGATCGATTCTAACTTTAATCCTTAACCCTGCATTATCATCTTCCACTGACAATACTTCACATAAACGTATAATAATATCATCATTTTTCTGTATTGTTCTCGCTGACATTTAATCTTCCCTCCCTTTTGTCCAATAATTGTTTTATTTTAGAATACTCTTCTGATAGTTTAAACATTCTTCTCCATTTTTCTATTACATCGGTTTGAAGTCTTTTATACTCTTCATTTAATTCTTCACATTTTTGTTTTAATTCAGCATTGGTCGCTGTGTTTATATTGAAACTCATATTTTAATTTCAATTTATGACTTTATTCTATTAATCCTACAGTTTTACCAATCATTGTATTGATTGTTGTTACAACAATCGGGCCTCCTGCGTTAGCACCCGTACCTGTACCTATTACGCTTCCTGGCTCGATTACACAAGTAACACGAGCATTGTCTTTTATTTCTTTGATTGTTTCTTCGCACATAATTCTTACAAATTGGTTAACTTTGTTTTCAGAGCCATCAGGATTAAAACCAGTTTCAATTCCTGCTTCTGGTAAGCGTCTGATTATCGCACTTGTGAGGGCGATTGCTGATAAACCAGGTCTTTTATATAATTCACATATGAGTAAAAAAGGTGGTATAGATTTCAAGGCAGGTCTGACAGTATCAAATGCCTTTTCTATACCATCTGCTATTGTTTGAATCCAACTCATTATCTATACTTGTTAATAATATTATTATAGTAATAATAACGAAATCTACTTCTATCTTCAATATTTATGATTTTTCTGTATTTCTCTTAATTGTTTTTCTGTTATAATGATAGTAATCCCATTCTTGCTTTTATTATTTATTCTATTTAACACCCTATTTTCTCCGTCTTCTTCATAATCGCTCTCTTTTGCCCCATACTCTTGGAAATATTTAAAATAACGTTTTAAATCTGATTTGTAATGCTTAATGTATTCCTTATATTCGTCTTCGTCAAACCATACTTCACCATCATATTCTCTTACTAAGGCTATGGCTTCGTGATAATGTGTTTTTTTATAATCGTCATAAATCAAATCATATTCCACTTCACCTTTATCATTTATGATGATAGGGCTTAATGAGTATTCATACCCATCGTGTTCCATCAAACAATATTCATCACCTGTATATTGTTTTTGCTGTTGTACAGCATCATTCAATTTTTGTATTGCTGAATATACTTTCTTGGGAATATATTTTGTTATATCATTTTCATTTAAAGAAGTTTCACTATTTTTTCCTTCATATCTCATAAAAGTGTTATCTGCGATTGAAGACCCTGTATCGTTTGTATGGAATTTTACTTGTGTAGGTTTGTTCTTCTTTTCCTGTCTATCTTTTTCATGATGACGAATAAAGGCATTTTTATCCCCTGCATCTTTCTTGGCTTGTTTATAATCCCGTATGGCTTTTGTCGCAGTATATAATGTGTTATCAACCCATAACTTCATTGGTTCTCCACCATTTAAGACGTATTCAGATGATTTATCAGATCCTTTATAGTTATCAAAGAAATTCTTGATGCGCTTCATTTCATTATACATAATGCCATCCATTTTTAAAATATTAGTTAAACGTTGATAACCATTTGCCGTTTTATCACCATTGTAAGAATTTAAAACATTTTGCAAATGTTTTCTTATACCATCTGGTAACGCAAATTTTCGATGACGTAATTCGCTATTTCCTTCATTCAATAAATGTATCATCTTATTTAATTGTTGCAAGTCCTAATTTTTTAGCTAATTCTTTCTTCCAATTGTAACTCAAGCCATTTAAATCCATATTTTCAAGTATTTTATTTAATACAATAGCTTGTTTTTTTGGAGGTAATTGTTTGATTAAATTGACAAGGTTGTCTGTCCTTGTATCAACTGTATTTGAAATACCTTCAAGATTGTCTGTTTCATCACCATTGCTCATAATGTCAAGTTCGTCATTATTATAAAAATCATCAACCCCATCTTTGTTGTTGTCTGTTTCAGTCAATCCTCTGGTATATGTATTTCCAATAGCTCCATATCTATTATAACCCTGTGTGGTTGTCATAGAAGCAAAATCGTCAGTTGTAATAGGTGAACCATTTTCTTTGTCATTTAATTTTCCCCCGACTGATACGTTTTTTTGTCCATCATTATGTATTGTATCCGAATTTGTGAGATATTCAAACGCATCTTGTTGTGCTTCGTATAATTGACTTTCTGTTAATTTTATCGTAATATGTTTTTTCATTAGAATTAGTTCTTTTATATTAAATAAATATAAAGTTAGCCAATGATATTTATTGTTATAAAAGACTTTGATATACCATTAAATGAGCAATATTTTAAAAAATTATAATATACCAATTGACTTTTGTCTGATGTATGACGAATATTGGGATTTTTGTCTTAATACTGACGTTTCGTTTGGAAATAATCTAATCAAGGGATTACAGACAAGATGCCTTATTTCTTATATTGATATTAATAATCCTAATTGTGTATGGTTTGATAATTTATATAGTGATAACTTATATTCATGGAATGATGCCGTAAATGAAGGTGTTAATACCAATTACATTGGATTTACTGGGGTTGATAATGGATATATTTCATACCAGAAAGATAGGGTAAGTAATCAAATATTCTATGATCTGTTTACTAATTCAAATCTTACTATTGAACAGGATGATAAACGATTAAGATTAAACAAGGTAAATGGAAATAATATGTTATATGACTATTCCAATGAACTTGTTGAGGAAGATGGTATATTATGTTCTAGATTAAACGGTGGATTTTATCAAGGTTTCTATAAACTTTTTGGTTTTGATTATCAAGTTCTTCCTGATAATATTGGGGATGGTTTGTGTTTTGAAATAACACTTAAAAAAGAAGAATTTACCAAAGAAGATAATAAACTAATACGTTTAAACGATAGATATCCCCAAAATAAGGGTATGTTTTTTTATATAGGAACACGTGCGGAAAACAAATGGTGGATTAATTATTTAATTGACATACAATTTGACAAATCTAATAATGGCTATGTAGTGGATGGATATGTAAATGCTGATTACAATAACACTGATACTCTAAATGATAACTATATTAAATCTTATGATGATTTATATAATAAGGACGGGTATTTTTCTGATGATTATTTATCGGATAAAAAAATAAGTGATTGTTGTTATCAGGCTAACATTGAAAATAATAGTGGTAATTGCTCTGTCAACAACAAATTCATATTTACTATGCCTGAATACTTGAACACTTATCAAGATAATTCAATATGGTTTAATGAAAGCCATGATGTCCTTGTTAATAACGAAAAACTACATAGCCCTGATATTGTTAGTGAAAAATCATCTATTTCAAAAACAATAAAGAAAGAAGTATATTGTGGAACGTATTTTTCTGATGAATATGTAGATAGTGAATATATTACTCCTAATTGCAATATTTGTGATATGTATGTCAAAGATGAATATTATAATAAAGAAAAACAATTGAATGAGAACGAGATATTTCATACTTCTGAAGGATATTCGTTCAATCAGCCTAATATATTCGAGATAAAGACCGATAATAAATTCATATTTTTCAATCACACTGATGACGGCTTTACTATTAAAGATTGGGATGAAAATAATAAAGTTATTTTAACTGATATAAAAATTCCCGATATAGAAAATTATTTCATATTGTTCAATCATACTAAGGACGGTTATACTATCAAGACAATTGATGAACTTATTGATAAGAAAAATAAAAAATATGATGTCTTGGATGATATATTCAGGAATGGTTTATCATTCCAGATAAAAGACGATGGAAGTATTGGCTATAAATATATGGTAAGAGATTGTGATAGTGAAACTAAAAATTATAAGATTGAAAGTGAATTTTCCAAACCTGTTATTGCAAATAATAAATGGGTTACAATTCATATAAAACTTAGTCCTATTAATAAATCTTCAATGAGAATATTTTTATATGTCAATGGGAAATTATGTCTTGTTTCAAAAGAACTTCCCATATTAGAGTTAAAAGAGTTAAATGACTTGAAAGATAAGCAAATAGGAGTTCCTTTTAATATTTCAATAGGAGGTGGCACACAAGGATTGTGTGATGTAATTTATATGAATTACAGAAAATTACCAGAATATGTACTTCCTTTGGAAAAGGAGTTTGCTGGCACTTTTATCGGATTCATAAAAAGTTTCAAAATATATAATTGTATTTTGGACATTAACGAGATAAGGGAAAATTACGATTTTGAAGCAATTCCCCTAAAACAGTAGATATTTATAATTAAATAAATATAACGTAAAAATGAACAAAGGTTTAACATATTTCAGACTTACATCTCCATACGAAGGAGATATAACAAAGAATTGTGCCTTAGACGGTTATGAAGTTGATAGCAATTTCTTCACTCTTGAGGGAAGAGATGTTAAATCAGTAAATGTCAATGGTAATGAGCTTGTCATCACTTTGTTGAACGGCGAAACCATTTCGACATTGAATGCTTTTGCAGACTTTACAAAAGATATCAGCTTTGATTTTGATACGACTAATGGTGTTCTTTATATTAAAAGAAATGGAGTAACCCAAACGATTACTGGGTTTGCTACCACTTATAATACTGGTGAAGCCGTTGCAACTGACGGTACTGTGAAAGGAAACGGAAAACCTTCCAATCCTATTGGTATTTCTCCGATGTTCAAGACTGGTATGTATAGACCAGTAACAAAGGTTGTTGATACCACAAGATGTGAAACTCTGCCTTCCCGTGAAAAAGTAATGCCTGGCGATAGATATCTTACTTTGGAAAATATCAGTGAATATGGTTTCTTGTACAATTATGAAGGAGTAAAGCGAATCGCTTGTGATTTGAATGCTTGCAATTCCCCGTGGCGTATTCCTACAAAGGATGATTGGGATGATATGCTTAATGCAATTGAACCTTGCGATGAGAATAAAGACCATGCTTCTGCAACCTGCAACCGTTATTTCGGTAAATTTGCGGGAAAATTGCTTAAATCGAAAGATTTTTGGAAACTGGAAAGCGTTTGTGACACATCTACATGTATAAACTACGACGGAGAAACTTCAACTACTTGCCCAGTTTGTGCTTGTGGAAAAAGCAATCCTTGCGCTCCTACCTACTGTGGCGAATATGGAACTTGTCAACATAAACCAGTTCTTCATCCAAATAGAGGCATAGATAAATATGGTTTTGCCGTAACTCCTGCTGGATATACCGATGATGGAGGACAATTCGGCTATTTCTTGGAAAGAGCATGGTTCTGGACTGCAAGCAACAGCCAATATAGCAATGCTTTTACCAAGAGATTTGAATATGATAAATCAACCGTTTATCAAGATGTTATTTCTACCAAGTATAATCTTTCGTTACGTTTGATAAAGGATTATAATGGAGATAATTACCTTGAAAGAGAAAATATCTTGGGTATGCCTTATTCAACAGTATTAATGCCTTCTCAGAAGAAAGGAAAAGCTATTTGGACTGCAACAAACATTGCATTGTCTAATAAGTGTTATAATCCCGTGCTTCCTAATAACGGAATGGGTATCACTTTAACAAAGAAGTATTTCTTGAATGAGTGGGATGGTAAGAAATGGTTGAAAAATGAACTGCAAGAAGGTGAAAGTGTTGTAATCATTAATGCACCTAATGGAAATTCCAATATAGAATATCGTCTTGTCAAAGGTGATTTGATTGCCGTTCCTACCGCAATTTATAACGATGTTATTAACGATGTTACCAAGACTCTTGATAATCTCCAAGATCAAATCAATCAGGAAACAACCAGAGCTATTGCAAAGGAAAATGAGATTGATAAAAATCTGTCCGCTGAAATTGAACGTTCAACAAACAAGGATAATGAGCTTGAACAAAAATTAAATGATGAAGCCGCTTCTACCGATGCTGATATTCAAGATTTAAAGAACAGATTTGATTCTACAGACGAGACAATCAAGAAAATTAACGATACGTTGGCTGATTTCGGTGAAGAAACTAAGAAAGCGTTTGACCAGATTAATAATGTATTGGAAACCAGTATTAATACAATTAACGGTGCAATTACAGCCGAAACACAAAGAGCTACCGAGGCTGAAACCGTCTTGCAGACCAATATAGATAACGAAGTTCAACGTGCAACTGAAGCCGAAGCTGATTTGCAAACAGCTATTGATACTGAGAAATCTGAAAGACAAGCTGCCGATGAAGAAATTAGAACATTGATTGACAGCGTTACTGGAAATGCTGATGAGGTTTCAAAACGTCTTGACGCTGAAATTGAGAACAGAATACAAGCAGATAATAACCTTCAAAAAGGTATTGATGATGTAAATTCAAGAGTTGATGATTTATCCGCAACTGTCGATGAAGTGAAAGCTGATGTTGAAGCGAAATATACTGAACTTAATACTAAGATTGACAAGGAAACTGAAGAAAGAACAAATGCAGACGAAACTCTTGATAAACAACTTCTTATTGGCGAAGGGAGCAGTTTTGATACTGAAAAAGGTATTCTTACTTTAAAGAGTAAAGGTGGAGAAAACGATATTCAAATTCAGTTCTCATTCAATTTCGGAGATATTTAATAATATAATACATAAAAATTAGATATTAATAATGAATAACAATATAGATTGGAGATTGCAAATCTGTTCTCACAAGGAAATATTCACTGACAGAGACACTGCTATGAAATATATCCGTAGGGAATTCCTACCAGACAGTCTGGTAGGTGAACCTACACTGTATTTCTACGGTGATAGTGATGAGCCTAATGCTATCTTGGCTTTTGGTGTGGGTGAACGAAGAATTGCTACAATAGATGTTGGTGCAGTAAGTGACAGGGTTGATGAAATAGAAACTTCTGAAACTGAAAATTCTGAGAGACTTGACAAAGCTATTACGACTTTAAAAGATGTCATAAATGCAGCTGGTCTTACGTTTGATGAAAACAAAATACAAAATCAAGTTACTTATGAACCAGACGTTAAAGATGAATTGATTGGCGATACAACCAGCCTTGGAGAGGCTATTGCTGTTATCTCAAAATTCGCACAAGATAGCTTTAAATCAACTAATCTTATCCCTGTTGAGTCTAAGTCCATTGCTGTAAGCTATACTGCAACTGACAAGGGTATGGAATTGAAACCATCTGTTAAATTTTCTACATACGGTGATGCAGATACCCTTGATGATAACAATAATATTCTTGGTTTGAAGCCTGACGGTATCTACGCTACTGTTAATCTTGAATATGATCCAGAAAAATGCGAACTGTCTTTTGTTACGAGCGGAATGAAAGATGGTAAATTTATGGATGATGCTAACAGAAAAGTCATCAAACTTGGAGAGCATACGCAATATACACCAGATAATAACGGATATAACGTTAATCTTGTAGTTGATAAAGATAAGAATACGATTTCGGCAAACGTGAAGATTTCAGAAGACCCGAATAATATTCTATCCGTACAAGACGAAAAACTATTCGTTGATGGACGTGCAACCAATATCAAGTATAAGAGTGGTACTGTATATAGCGGAATTAATCAATTAGAAACTTCATTTAACGATTTCAAGGATGAGGTTAACTCTGAACTTGATACTGTAAAGAAACATATTTCTGATGTTGAGGAAAATACAACGATTGAGGGTGATACTACCGACACAATGGTTATTACTGCAACAAAAGAAACCAATGTTGGTTACAGAATTTCTGGCGGTGTGAGACTTGGAAGTAATAAAACTATTATCCATAAAGATGGCGGTTTGGAAGTTGATATTGAAATTACCTGTGATATCGCATCTAATAAATTGATTGTAAGAACTGGTAATGTTACAAAAGAGGTTGAACTTCCTGGTGTTGATTTTATTGACAATGCTTATTATGATAGTGTTACACAGGAACTTGTAATTGAATTCAACAACGGGAATACTGTAAGAATTCCTATGACTGGATTAATTACCATTTATACATTTGAAAACAATACATCAAGCCCTGTTGTATTCCAAGTAAGTGATAACACAAGAAGCACAGAAAAGGTCGTTACAACCGCATTTCGATTAGCCTCTAACGACAATATTTTATCTATCAATGGAAATGGTGAATTAATTGCTCCCAAGAGTACAATTGATAATGCTATTGCAGTTGAAACAGAAAATAGAGTTGCTGAAGATAAGAAATTGTCTGATGCAATTACAGCCGAACAGCAACGTGCAGAAAATGCTGAAAGCGCATTACATGAAAGAATTAATGATTTAACGAGTAGTGTCACTTCTCAGGTTAGTAGTGCTATTGCAAAATCGAAAACATATACTGATACACAACTTGGCACAGCCAAACTTGAATTGCAAGCTGAAATCAGTAATGCAAAAACTGAAGCTGTTAATACTGCTTCTTCTGATGCGACATCTAAAGCTGATAAGGCATTGGTTGATGCAAAGGCTTATACTGATAGTGAGATCGCTAAGAATTACACTACAGTAGCCATTGATATTCATAATGCAAATGATGCTCTTGAAGATAAACTGGTAGCTGATTATGTTGCTAAGGATGAAAAAGTTTTAACTGATGCAAAAGCATACACGGATAGTGAGATTGCAAAACTTGAGACAAATGAAGGAAATTTATCTACCTCAATTAAAGAGTTGAAAGCCAAAGATAAAGAGCTTGAAACAAGTCTTGCAACAAAGATTGAAAGTGTAGAAGTTGTAAAAGATGAAGCAAATGATTTGCATTATCAAGTGCTGGTTGATGGTATTGTTGCAGGTGATATTAACATTCCACAAGACCAATTCTTGAAATCTGTAAATTATGATAATGCTTCTCATAAACTTCAATTCATTTTCAAGACTGAAAATGAACATGAGCAACCTATTGAAGTTGATATTTCTGATTTGGTTGACACTTATGCAGCAGGTGATGGTATGTCTTTGTCCGCCAATACATTCTCAGTAAGAAAAGCAACATTGTCAGAAAAATATCTAACAGTAAGTGCTGACGGTGTAAGCATAAATGGTATTGATGCTGCAATTGATACTCTTAATGGGACTATTGACACTAAAACACAGGAAGCTCAAGATAATGCAATTGCTACCGCTGCCACTGATGCTACAACAAAAGCTGATAATGCCTTAACTCAAGCTAAGGAGTATGCTGATAGAGGGTTGGAGAAAAAAGCTAATTCTGCAAATGTATATACGAAAGAAGAAATTGATAAAAAAGGTTATCTTACCACAGTTGATTTAAGTAGTTACGCAACGAAAACAGATGTCGCAGATGAAACATCCAGAGCGCAAATTGCTGAAAAGTTAAATGCTGACGCTATTGATGCACTTGAAGATAGGGCAACTGCGATTGAAACTAATGTTAGCTTATTGCAAGCAGAAGATAGGAGACTAAATATTATCACTTCTGAAACAAATTCAATTGCTTTAACTGCAAGTAAAGCTGACGGCGGTACAACATTGAAAGCTGATTTAAAACTCAACACAACCGAAGATAATATTATCAAGCTTGATGGTAATGGTGTTTATTCTTCTGTGGCATTGAATTATAATAAGGCTGAGAATAGCATTGCCTTGATTGTCAATGGTAATGAAAAATCTAAATTTACATTATCCGAACATTCGCTAGTTCAAGAGGGACATTATGATAGTGTAACACAAAGCATTGTTCTAACTATTGCTAAAGATGGTGGTGAAACGCAGCAAATTTCTATACCAGTTGGAGATATAATAAATGAATGGACTATTGATAATGGAACTGATAATCCTATTGCATTGACCAAAACAGCTGGTGCAGACAATGTTGATGTTTTACGTGCAAGGTTAGTCATTTCAACAGAAGCTCATAATGGTATATTGAACAACAATGGTACACTTTATGTGAGCAATGAGGCAAGTAAATTGACAGCCTTATGGGGTGGTGATGAAGTTACTGTTCAGAAAGCAATTGAAAATTTGAAAACTGAAACTGATAAAGTTGCAGGACTTGTTTCTGACGTTGATATTTTGAAGTCTGATATGGCACAGGCTAAGAGCGATATCACAGTCCTTCAAGGCAATGTTGCTAATTTACAGACTAAGGTCGAACAGAATACACAAAACATTGCACAGAATACGGGTGCTATCAATAACTTAACAACACAAGTTGCTGAACTAGGAAGTCAAGTTACTAATCTCTCTAATCAGTTTACCAAATTGAGTAATCAAGTTGAAGGCTATGAAGATAGAATTTCAAAATTGGAAGGTGATTTGACAACTGTTAATAATAATATTAACACTATCAATCAAACTATTAACCAAATCAAGGAACAAATAGGTGAACCAGAAGAAGGCAAGCCTAGTGTGGCTGAAAGATTGGCAACGATTGAAGAAATCATAAATAATTTGATTGATTTTGGTGAATATGGAAGTAATTCCTAAAATTTAATGATAATTATAATTGGTAGTCTTGAAAAATAGATTACCAATTATATTAATAATAAGATAATTAATTTAATTATAATACTACAATGGCTTATACATTACAACTAAAAAGACATGTAAATTACGCATCTAGAGAAGAAGCTATGACTGGCCTAAAGGCTTATTTAGCTACTGCTGTTATCGGTGAACCTGCAATTGCCACTTATAGTGGAGGTGAAACTCTTGATCCTGAAAAAGTTTTATTAGGTATTAAAGGTGCTAAAGATTATACAATCTTTGATGCTGATGCTATTCCTTCTGAGGTGCAAGATGCTCTTGATAATGCTATTGCTGCTATTAAGGGTGCAGATGACTCTGCAATTGACGATGCTTATGATACAATTAAGGAAATAGCTGATGCATTAGTTATAATTAATGGTGCTGATACAGTTAAAGGTTCTATTAAAAAGGCTGAAAAAGATGCTAAGGATTATACTGATAGTCAGTTTGACACCATCAATCCTGTAACTAATCTTGAACATGTAACCAAGGAAGATACTAATTATACAAGTGAAGAAGCTGACTTGTATAAAATTACTAAGCATGATGGGGAAAGCAATGTACAACTTACTTTTACTCCATTATCTCCATTATCGTTGACAGTTCCAGAAGCTATGGGTGATATAGCACAAGGTACAACTTGTAAATCTTTGAACGGTATGCCTATTTCTCAGTTATTGGATAGCATTTTGTTTAAAACCATTTACCCGACTGTAACTAATCCTAGTGGTTCTATCAGTTTTGCAAGTGGCTTTACTCACAATTCTACTGTAGAAGCAGGTTTAGCTGCTCCCATTGGTGCCAATATGGCATATTCTTTCGACAAAGGAAGTGTTGAAGTTAATGATGGTGTAACACCCAAGAAGGATTATGTAGGTGAAGCTACTGGATGTACATATGTACAGAAATATACTCCTGGTTCTGCTAATTCCAGCGCAGGTGTTGAAGTTGGTGGTGAAGCTAAAACTGATGTAGCATTGGATGATGCTAAGATGACGGTAGGTACTTATGAATTTAAGGGTACTATTTCTTACGGACAAGGCCCTACGATTACAGATTCTAAGGGACAATCTCCTAATCCTATTCAGACTACAAATGCAGGTAAGGTAGCTAATCCTCATGCCGCTGGCACATTAACTACTAGTTATAACTGTAAATTGAACGTAACATTACCTGTATTCATTGATAATCAAGCAAACGGTACGTTTAACAAGCAAGGTTTGAAAACTTGGGGGGCAATGACATTTACTGGTGTTAATATGGCTGACCAAACTGCGTCTTCTCCTACTCAGATTAAGACTCCTAGAAAGTTACAAAGTGCTAATTCATACAATGCTGTTTCAGGTAAGTATGATGTTGCTCAGTTGAGTAATTATACAATGTCTGAAGTTAACGAAACTGTTAATGGTGTAGAAGTTAAATATTACTTATATAAGTGGACTGGCGGTGCGCTTTCTGCTGTAAATTTTGAAATCAAGACTTATTAAAATAAAGAATTATTAGAAATTATATATAAATGGCAAGAAAATTATTTGGTACATCGATCGCACTTCCAGCTCCTTTTGTCGCAGGTTCTTGTGATCCTGTTGATGCACGTTTGGTTGTCAAAAATAAAACCGATTTAACAACTAATGCTGCTGAAACATTCGGTACAATTGGAAGTGATTACTGTAAGGTTTATGAAGGTATTCAAGTTTATGTAACTTCAGAGAAAGCAACATATATGTTTGTTGGGCAAAGTGATGCTAATGGTGTATTACTTTCCAGTGTTCAACAAGAAGCCTCTTGGCGTAAATTATCAGATGAAGATTCTTCTGTTGATGATATTCAAGCGGAATTGACTAAACAAAAAGTTAAAAATACTGATGGCTCAATTTCTGTAAGTGAGGCTGTTGATGGTACTACTATCTCTGTTAAGTTAGATAGTTCTGATGAAGTTTTAACTATTAGTAATAGTGGTGTAAAAGCTAACTTGAATTTAACTTGGGATAAAGGTGCAGGTTTAAAATTGATTGGTAAGGATGGTGCTGAAATTGCTACAGTTCCTGCTGCTGATTTCATTAAGGATGGTATGCTTGAATCGGTTGCGCTTGAAGAAAATCCGAGCGGACAGACAAGTGGAACTTACTTGCATTTCGTATTTAACGGCGATGCTGAAAAGCAAGACATTTATTTGAATGTAACTGATTTGATTGATATTTATACCGCAGGTAATGGTATTGACATTAATGTGGATAATCAAGTATCATTAAAATTAGCAGACGATAATGAAGAAGAATTTTTGACATTGGATGCTAATGGATTGAAACTTGCAGGTGTACGTCAAGCAATCACTACTGCAACACAGTCTCTTCAACCTTCAATTGATAAAATTGAAGCAAGTGTAGGCCTGTCAGAAGACGGCTCACATGTAAAAACAAGTGGAAACTATACGAAAGATGCTACTACTGTTGTAGGTGAAATCTCTGCATTGGATGCTCAGGTTAAGAAAAACGCTGATGCCATAATCACTGAAACAAATAGGGCTACTGGTGTTGAAACTAATATTCAAAATGAACTTGATAAAGTTGAAGCTGCTGCTGGTATTCAAAATGATGGAACTTATCCTGCTCCTACTGGCACAACTTATCTTGGAACTGCAACTTCTTTAATGGATGCAGACAAGAAACTTGATGCACAAGTTAAGGCAAATGCTGATGCTATTGCTACTGAATCTTCTCGTGCTAAAGCTGAGGAAACCAGAATCACTGATACAGTGATTGGTGAAGACCAACTTGAAGAGGGTAAATCTGTAATGGATGTTATTCTTGAAAATGAGGAAACTACACAACAAGCCATTGAACAGCTTGCTACTGCTGCTGGTGTATTATCGGGTGAAGAAATCAAATATACAGCACCTACTGTATCTGGTGAATTTAACTCGACTACATCAATCAAGGATATGTTGAATGCAATAGATGCAAAATGGAATACTATAGATTGTGGAACATATTAATATCGTATGATTAACGGATAAAAATAGCTCCCTTTCCTCTTTAGTGTTAAATTAGGAGGGAAGAGAGCTTTATCAATTAATAATAATAACATAATATAATGAATAATGAAGTATTTAGTAAAAACTAATGATATTAGTACACTGGCTAAGGCTGATTACAATCGTATTGTATATGATGCTACAACTGGTATTGTGTATTGCAAAGGTATAAACGCTTATGATTATGTTGACTTAGGATTACCTAGCAACTTGAAATGGGCTAAATGCAATATTGGAGCTAATTCTGAAGAAGAAGCAGGGTTGTATTTTCAATATGGCGATACGCAAGGCTATACTGCTGAAAAAGTCGGTAATGGAGAAGGATTGAAACCTTTTGATTGGGGTGATTATAAATTCTCTATAGATGGCAGTTCAAGCAACTTCTCAAAATACAATGCCTCGGATAGTAAAACTGTTCTCGATCCAGAAGATGATGCAGCTCATGTAAATATGGGAGGCAATTGGAGAATGCCGACATTTGAGGAATACAAGGAATTGTATCTTAATACTGACATTTACTTAGTTCCGACAGAGGGTGAAGAAATACAAGGCACTGCACAAGAGCAAAGCGGAAGTGTAATAATTAACTGGGCGTCTCAGACAGAAAGAACTTTAAAAGGCATTAAATTCTATAAGAAAGGCGACAAACAAACATATATGATTGTTCCTGCCTCTGGTATTGCTGGCGAAGGTTCTGTGCAGAATGTCGGTCTGTTCGGCGTCCTGCGGTCTTCCTCTCTTGACTCTTCCTCTCTTGAATCTTCGTTTGTTCAGTTTGCTTGGTTCTTATACTTCGGTGCGAATTACGGCTACGTCGGCAGCGACGGTCGGTACTTCGGTCTTCCCGTGCGTGGGGTCTTGGCTCAGTAATACCCATCCCACATACCAAAGCGCAGCTTAAAGTTCCATATTCCCAGTGTGCGTAGCATACCCAAAGAATATGGAACTTTTTTATTAATTTTGCTAAAAATATTGAATGTTTCATTATTATATATTATAATAATATATTGAACTACCCACAAGCTAAAGACTTGTGGGATTCCGACTTCATCGGGGAATGC
>ERZ808259.450-NODE-450-length-18046-cov-3.124006_pt1 | contig 18046 bp, 9 predicted proteins | sample MGYA00521279_ERZ808259 | MGnify/ENA primary metagenome ERZ808259 (study PRJEB31516, sample SAMN03275586) | gut metagenome | biome: mammalia-associated habitat; material: feces | host: Papio cynocephalus | place: Kenya | collected 2012-07-27 ... | reverse complement strand
CGCTGAGAACGCTGAAAGTCTGCGAGATTATCTCTTCCGGCGCGGACGAAGCGGAAGTCGTCGAGCGTTTGGACGACCTCGCCCGCGAAGAACAATAACGCGGGGCAAAGTCGGGATTTTTAATAAGCAATCGATCCGTTTGCGACAAAACGGTATAAAAACGATAGGTTTTGTTCTGGGAACGTTACAAATTGTAAATGCGCGGAATTGACAGCCGCGCTTTTTTCGGGTATCATTATTGCGTGGCGAGAGAATCGCGAATACGGAAACGGTGAGGAAACGGCAATGGAAAAAGATTACGGATACGTGGAAAATTTCAAGCGACTGGGCTTGGGAATGTTCGTGCATTTCGGGCTGTACAGCGCGTTCGGCAAGGGCGAGTGGTATTCGCACAACTTTTCCGACGAGAAAAGGCGCGAGTACGAAGCGGCGACCGAGCGTTTCGAAGTAGACGAGGACTGGGCGAGAGAACTCGTCGCCACGGCTAAGGCGGCGGGTTGCAAATATATCAATATCACCACGCGGCATCACGACGGTTTTTCGTTGTACGATACCCGCGGGCTGTCGGATTTCGACGCGCCGCACTCGGCTTGCGGGCGCGACCTCGTGGCGGAACTCGTGCGCGAGTGCAACCGCGCGGGGCTAACGCCGTTTTTCTATCATACGCTGATCGACTGGCACGAGCCGAGTTACAAAAACGATTTTTCGGCGTACGTCGATTATCTCGTGGCGAGCGTGGAAGTACTCTGTAAAAATTACGGCAAGGTCGGCGGGTTCTGGTTCGACGGTTACTGGGACAAACCCGACCCCGATCACTGGCAGTTCGACCGCCTTTACGGAACGATCCGCAAATATCAGCCGACGGCGATGATAATCAACAACACCGGGTTGAGCGCATTGGGGCAGACCGGACACCGCGAAATCGACAGCGTGACTTTCGAGCGCGGCAAGCCGTTTTCGGTGGACACGACGGCAAGACCGCTCGCGGGCGAAGTGTGCGAGGGGCTTACCGACCACTGGGGCTACGCGAGCCGCGATATTTGCGTAAAATCGACGAAAGAAATCGTGAAAACGCTGGTCGATTGCAGATACAACGGTTGCAATCTTTTGATTAACTCCGGACCGAAAGCGAACGGCAAACTTACGGAAATAGAAAAATACACGCTTTTAGGGCTTGGCAAATGGATAGAGTATAACGACGGGTTTATTTACGGCGCCGAGCCTTGCGAAATTACCGCGGACGGTGCGAAAATCATGCGCGTCGGCGACAAGTATTACGCCGCGATAGACGACGTTCCCATGGAAGCGAACGCGAACGTCGCGCGAGCCGAGGACAGAAAGCGGTTTACGCTACGCACGCACAGGGAAGTGCTGAGCGCGAAGTGGCTGGATAACGGTAAGCCCGTGCGCTTCGACGGAAACGTCGCTACGGTCGATCCGTTCGAGTACGGCACGAGTCTCGGAGTGCGCGTCGCGGAGATCGAACTGAAAAAAGCGAAGATCGGATTCCTCGGCGACAGCATAACCGCGGGCGCGGGAGCGGGCAAGCCCGAAAATATGTATACGACGGCGCTTTGCAAATTGATGAACGCGACCGAAATGAATTATGGCGTGGGCGGCACTCGCGTCGCGGCGCAGTCGAAGCCGTCGAGCGAGCCGTCGTTTGACGAGAATTTCATAATCCGCGCGAAAAAAGCCGACCCGAACGTCGATTTTACGTTCGTTTTCGGCGGCACCAACGACTACGGGCACGGCGACGCGCCCATGGGCGAAGTCACGGACGACACGGACTACACTTTCTCGGGCGCGCTGAACAATCTTTTGCGCTGTCTGACAAAAAAATACGGCGCGGACAAACTCTGCTATATTTTGCCGTTACGCCGCTATCGCGAGAACGATCGCCGCGGCGACGGCTCCAAGTCCGACGGCGAGCCGCTGTCCGTCTACCGCGAGCGCATAAAAGAAATCTGCAAAAAATTCGGCGTGGACTGTATCGATATTTGCGACGTGTTCCCCGAGCCGCAAACCCCGGGCGACGATTATACCGTCGACGGCTTGCACCCGAATCCGCTCGGTCACAGACTTATCGCGGAACGGCTGGCAAAGTATCTTAAATCGATCGGCAGACCGTGACGAGCAATCCGTAAAACGCCTTAATATATAGAAATAAAGCGTATCGCAGGGAAGCGGTACGCTTTTTATCGCAATAAAATCAGACCGTTAAATCATGGTTACGAGCCTTTACGGAATCTTCCGGGAGTGGTTCCGTAGGCGTTTTTGAAATACGAGTTGAACGAAGCGAGGTTGGAAAATCCCACGAATTCGGCGACGTCGATGACTTTCATATCGGTGGTTATCAAAAGGTTCTGGGCGTAGCGCAGTTTGTAACCGACCAGAAACTTGTGCGGCGTTGTGCCGAAGTACTCGCGGAAAAGCCGCGACAGTTGCATGCGCGAGTAATTGAGGAGTTTGCATAACGCGGACACGTCGTAGGTAAGGAAGTCGGTTTTCTTCATCGCCTTGTTCAGAATCAGCACCCACGCCGGGCGGTCGCTGATTTTCTCGGACTCGACTATGTCCACGCTTTTCCGGAAGAGAAATTGCATTACCAGCATTACCGCGCCGCAAAGAAGCCCGTTGTATTCCTCGCACGCGTCGTCGGGTAGAAGCAGTACCTGATGGATCGTTTCCTCGATCTGCGCGGTGAGTTCGACGGGGAAAGTATATTTGCGGTTCATGCCGCGAAGCCGCTCGAAAAAGTCGGGCGCGAACGATTCCGCAAGCCGTCTGACCGCGGGTTCGCGCGCGATGACGTTGACGTAGCGCACCTTGTCGCCGCCCGCTTTTTTCAGGCTGTGAACGTCGTCGGTAGTCGCGAAAAACGCCTGACCGGCGCTCACCGCGATTTTTTCGCCGTTCAGCACGTTGTAAATTTTGCCGTCGGTTATCAGCGTGAACTCCCAGTAATCGGCGTGTCCGTGCTCGGTGGGGAATTCGAAAGTGTTGATATGGTACGAAAACGAGATGCGGTCGATGAATTTCTCCACGCGCTTGCTGGTCGCGTTGTCGTTGGAAAAACTGAATTTATTCATAGGTCGATTATACTTCGATATTTCGGTCGTTGTCAACGAAATATCGACAAAATGCAGTAATTCGTATCGTTTTCTCGCATAATATCGGCTAAATGTTACAAATTGCCATATTTTACCGACATTTATGTGGCAAAACCGTATAGAAAATACCACCGATTCGTGTTATAATCATCGCATAATACGGTGGAAAAGGGCTGAACTCTATAGAAAGTCTGACCCGCTTAGCCGAAAAAGGAGAATATTTCTGGTGGAATTTGAACTGAAAAGATACGACGGCAATCCGATACTTGCGCCGAATCCCGATAATCAATGGGAAAATCTGTGCGTGCTTAACCCCGCCGTCGTTTACGACGAGAAAAACAAGAAGTTCGTTATGGTTTACCGCGCCGGCGGCGACGAGATCGAGCATCACATCAGGCTCGGACTGGCTACGAGCGACGACGGACTGCATTTTACGCGCCACGGCAACGAGCCGATTTTCGACGTGGACGAGAACGACGCCGACGGCGGTTGCGTGGAAGATCCGCGCATCGTCGAGATCGACGGCTATTATTATATGACTTACGCTTCCCGCGCTTACGCGCCGGGGCGCTACTGGCTGCCGATAGAGGAAAGAAAAGCGGAATCGTACTGGATGCGCGCGCACGAAGCGAGCGAACCGTGGTTTCTGCGCACCAACGAAACGCTGTCGTACCTTGCGCAGACCACAGACTTCGTACACTACAAGCGGCTCGGGCGCATTACCGACGCGCGCGAGGACGATCGCGACGTTGTGATATTCCCCAGGAAAATTAACGGCAGATTTTACCGCATTTCCCGCCCGGTGCTCGACGGCGACCGTTCGATGTGGATATCGGACAGCGACGACCTCATGGAATGGGATACCCGCGAAAAACTGTACTCGGGGCAGGAAGAGTGGGAAAACGGCAGACTGGGAGCGGGCTGTCCTCCGATAGAAACTCCCGACGGCTGGCTGCTTATCTATCACGGCGTAAACAAGGACGACTGCTGTTATCGCGTGGGTCTTATGCTGCTTGACCTCGAAAACCCGCGGAAGATACTTGCGCGGTCGAAAAACTTCGTGCTTCAGCCCGAAACCGATTACGAAAAGAGCGGGCTGTACCTCGGCTGCGTGTTCCCGACGGGCGCGGTGGTAAAGGACGGCACGCTGTACGTTTACTACGGTTGCGCGGATAAATACGTCGCCGTGGCTACCGCGGATATGAAAGAAGTTATGGAATATATGAAAAGCCCCGAAAACAAGGTCGGGGAATAAGGAGGAGTCAAGATGAAAAAAGGTGTAAAGATTATCGCGGCGCTCATGAGCCTCGCGACCTGCTTTACGGTCGCGACAGGTTGCGGCGGACGCGCGAACGTCGATCAGACTACGGACAATACGAAAACGCAGTTGTACGTCAAATATTACAACGGCGGGTTCGGCGAAGAGTGGCTTAACAAACTCGTTGCGGAATTCGAAGCGGCTTACGCGAACGAATCGTTCGAAGCCGGTAAGACCGGCGTGCAGATCATGAAAGAATTCACCCGCGGTCAACTCACGGGTCCGAGTTCGATGAAAGGCAACCGTAACAACGTTTACCTTATGGAAGACGTCGACTACTACACATACGCGTCCGAAGGCGTGCTTATGGATATTTCCGACGTGGTGGACGACTACGCGATAACCGGGCTGAATCAAAAGGAAACGGACAGAAAAATTTCCGCGAAGATCCCGGGGATTTACGACGAATTTTTGAAAATCGACGGCAAGTACTACGCTTTGCCGCTGTTCGAAACCTCGATCAACCTCAACTACGATATCGATCTTTTCGAGCAGAAATGCCTGTATTTCGCGGACGGAAAGACCGCCGAAGGCTTCACCGAGGACGATTATAAGGACGAGGGTAAGATCGGCGAGTTGTTCGTTGCGGACAAAACCGACGAGAGAAGCGCCGGGCCCGACGGAAAGAAGGGTACGGACGACGACGGCTTGCCCGCGACCTACGCGGACTTCCGCGCGCTTACGATCTACATGAAAATCGTCAGCGTAACACCGTTCGTGTGGAACGGTTACGAAACCGGTTACCTTACCGGACTTATCAACGATATGTGGGCGAATAACGAGGGCGCGGAACAGATGAAACTCAACTTCACGTTCGACGGAACGGCGAAAACGCTCGTCGATACGATCGGCTCGGACGGCTCGGTAACGCTTAAAGGCGACACCGTAATCACCGCCGACAACAAACAACTCCTTCAGCGCCAGAAAGGCAAACTCGACGCTCTGCGTTTTGCCGAACTTCTCCTCGACGACGGCACCGGCAGAAGCAACAGCCGCAATTACTACTCGAAATCGTTCGAAAGCAGTTTCCTGCACACCAACGCGCAGAACTACTTCATCGATCCCGAAGCGAACGGAATCGGCGACAACCCGATCGGCTTCCTCGTCGACGGCGGCTGGTGGTACAAGGAAGCGAAAGTAACCGACCGCAATATCGGTATTCTTCCGCTGCCCAAGACGGACGCGAGCAAGATCGGCACGCCTAATACCAAGGTTTGCGATCACGTATCCTATATCTTTATCGGCAACGAAACGCCCGCGGCGGTAGTGCCGCTCGCGAAAGCGTTCGTCAGTTTCATCAACAGCGACTACGCTTTGCAGACCTATACGCAGTACACCAGCACCATGCGCGCGATGGACTACGAGATGCCCGAAGCGACGCTCGCTACCATGAACGCTTACGGCAGAAGCGTGTACGCCAACAAAAAGACTTCGGACACGACGGTGCTTCCGTGGGTGCCCGTTTCCGCGGCGGCTCGCAGCAACGCAAGTTACCTCGCGTACCGTACCTACGGTTTCAGCGTGAACTCCGCGGACTATACGCCGCTCGTGTACCTCAACGATCACAAGGACGTTACGCCCGAGCAGTACTTCGAACAGATCTGGACTTTCCGAAACAAGTAAGAATCGGACGACGGCAAAATTCACTAAAAAGGTGACGGTAAAATGAACGCAATCGACGTAGAAAAATCCGCGCCGCAGACGCTTATACCCGCGGTGCGGACGAAAAAGAAGAAATCCGCTATGACCAAAGGCGGACGGATATTCTATATTACGATGATCGCTCTGCCGCTTCTTCAGTTCGTAATCTTTTATATCGTCGTCAACTTCAACAGTTTTCTGATGGCGTTCCAGAGTTACGACAACACGGGCGGCAAGGCGGTAATATCCTATACGTTCGACAACTTCGCGTATTTCTTCGACGAAACCATCGCCGCGGATATACGGCTGTGTATCGGCAATTCTTTGGCTTACCTCGCGCTTAACCTGTTCGTGTGCATGCCGGTGTCGCTGATATTCAGTTATTACGTCTACAAGAATTTCCGCTTCGCGAAGTTATTCAAGATCATACTGTTTTTGCCAAGCATAGTGTGCTCGACGGCAATGGTCATATTCTACAAGTACTTCGTAAACGAAGCGCTCTCCGGCGTGTTCGGCGGCGCGGTGATAGGCGCTACGCTCAACCCGCATCAGCAAGGCGTGCTGATGACGTTCAACGTGCTGATGGCGTTCTCGTCGAACATACTTCTTTACATCAACGCGATGAGTCAGACTCCCGAAGCGGTGGTCGAAGCCGCGAAAATCGACGGCGCGAACGAATTGCAGACGTTTTTCCACGTTATCGTTCCGCAGATCTGGGGCACGATAGTTTCGCTGATCACGATATTTATCGCGTGGGTCGCAATGAATCAGGCGTATCTGTTCACGTTCTTCGGCTTTAATACCAACCGCGTGTATCAGACGATAGGTTACTATCTGTTCAATATGGTGCAGGAGGGCAGATACACCGGTATCGCTTTGGAACAAATGTACCGCAAAGCCGCCGCGCTCGGCTTTATGCTGACTGCGGTGATCGCGCCGCTTACCATACTCGTCCGCAACCTTATGCTGAAGTTCGGATCGAGCGAGAACTAGGGGAGGAAATACTATGATCGAAGAAAAAATCGAAATTCGTCGTCACAGAAAATTCACTCCGTTCGAAGCGGTCGTACTCGTTTTCATCTCGCTGTACGGCGTGGCGGTACTCGCGCTTCTGTTGTGGGGGTTCGCTTCGTCGCTGAGGACCGATCAGGCGATAGTCGCAAGCCCGTGGAACGTTTTCGGCGATCTCACGATCGCTAACTACGCGCGGGTTTTCAACGAGTTCATTACGTTCAAAGAAGTCGATAACGGCGTAAAGACCGTGTACTTCGAAGAAATGTATCTCAACTCGTTGCTGTACGCGGGCGGCGGAGCGCTGATGCAGACGCTTTGCACCGCGATCATGGCTTACTGTATCGCAAAATACGACAACGTTTGCAGTAAAATTATCCATTACGTCGTCATCGTGACGCTCACTCTGCCCATAGTCGGCAACCTCGCGTCCATGCTCAGCGTAACTAAAGCCTTGCATATTTTCGACAGCATTATAGGCTCGTGGATAATGAAATTCGGCTTTAACAACATCTATTACCTTATTTTCTACGCGTTCTTCCGCAAACTTTCGTGGGAGTACGCCGAGTCGGCTTTCCTCGACGGAGCCGGACACTTCCGCGTGTTCTTCCGCATCATGCTCCCGCTCGCGTTGCCGCTGATGGCTACGGTGTTTCTGCTCGATTTCATTCAGTACTGGAACGATTTCGAAACGCCGTATATGTTCCTCCCCAACCACGCGACTTCCGCTATTATGCTGTATATGTCGACGATCGGCGGCGGTGGAAAATGGGCGGGCCCCAGTCCCGTGCCGCTCACCGCGCAACTTGCAGCGGCGTTTATGGTGTTTTTACCGATATTCGTATTATTCATAATTTTCCGAAACAAGATCATGGGCAATTTGTCCGAGGGAGGTATCAAGGGTTGAAAACTAAAAATCGCATCGCAATAGCGGTATCGTGTATTACTCTCGCGATTTTACTCGCGCTCGGCGGTTTTTCGATACTTTCCGGGAATAATTCCGTTGCCGGCGCGGCAAGCGTTTTCGCGTATAACGGAGTGAAATACTCCGAGTGCGAAACCGAGTACGGCAGGCGCGGACTGAGAATGTACGCTTACGACGGCGGCGCGACCGCGGAATTCCGCAACGTACAGAGCGGCACGTTCCGCGCGGAACTCGCTTTCGGCTCGTTCGACGGGCGCAAAGACCTCAAAAAATTCTCGCTGAAATTCACCGATAAGGCTAGCGGCAAGAGTTTCTCCGTACAGATCTCGGCGTACTCCGACCGCTACGACGCGGGAGTCGTTTACGGCGACGGCAAAGCGGGTATCGTATATCTCGAGAGTGACGGCAAAGCTTACGGCTTGACCGCGGGCTACAACGCCGGCGGCGAATACACGAGGTTTACTTCCGATATATGCTCGCTCACGTTCGAGCCGGACGCCATGCGCGTGAAAGTGAAAGCCGACGACGGCAATTATCGCGTGGTGTGGGATCTGAGCAATCGCTACAACGACGGAAAACTGCTGGCGAACGACTTATCCGCGTTCGGCAAGTACACGGTGTCGATTGTGTTCGACGAAGTGACGGCGAACAGCCGCGGCGATATTATGGCTTACTCGTTCGGCGGATATTCGCTGGGCGGCGAAAATATCGAATACGCTCCGTCGATCAACGTTTCCGACGCGATCAGACCCGTGGTCGGGGAAGAGTACGAGTTGCCGCTTGCGGAAGTAATCGCCGCTGACGGCTCGGACGCTTCCGATAAGATTAAAACCAAAGTGTACGACGCGGAAGGCAACGCGGTAGCCGAGAACGTAAAGACGTTCACTCCCGCCGCCAAGGGCGCGTTGTATGTCTACTATTATTACGAAGAAAACGGCGTTACCGCCGACTACTGGCACAAGACCGAAGCGATCGAGGCTAGCGAGATTACTTCGGAATTCAGCCGCGTCGAGTTACCCGAAAAAGTGGGCGCGGGCGCGAAAATCAAGATTCCCGCGGCGACGGTAAAGAGCAATCTTTTGTCGGGCGGCGAGGAGAACTGCCTCGTTACGGTCAAAAAGGACGGCGCCGTCAACGGCGACTGCGAAAACGTGGCGGGCGAGTTTTATTTCACCGCGGAAACCGCAGGCAATTACTCGGTGATTTATAAAGGCGAAAAGACCGGAAAGTACGCCGAACGCACCGTGAACTTTACCGCCGACGACGGCATAACGGCAGTGAACGGCACGGACGACGTACCCGCGGAATTTGCGGCAGGCGCTACGTATTCGTTCCCGACTGCCGAAATGCGGCTGGGAAATAACCGCGCTTCCGTCGCGCCCGTCGTGATTTATCCGTCCGGAAAACGCACGGACGGCTCGGCGGCGCTGGACGAAACCGGAAAATATACGCTCGTTTACGAAGCGGAAATCGGCGGAGCCGTGCGTAGACACGAAAAAACTTTCGTCGTCAAAAGCCCGTACGCGAGCGGTTTCGACGGCGGCAACGCGACTTACGCTTCGATGCGCGCCAACGAAGCGGCCTGCGGGGTAAGACTGCAACTCGCCGATAACAATACGGTCAGTTACGGCAAGACGATCGATTTGTCGGAGTATACTTTCGACGAAAGCGCCAACACGGGCAAGACCTTGCTGGAGGTAAGTTTCGATCCGTCCGTCGCGGGTACGCCCGATCTCGACTCGTTCTTCGTGGTACTTACCGACAAGTACGACCCCGCAAACTATATCACGATAAGATTGAAATACCTTATCTACAGCCCGATCTGTACTTTCGTCCGCGCAAGGGCTTCCAGTCAGACCGTGTACGTCGGATATAATTACGACTTTATGACCGGCGCGCGCTCGGTAGACAACGCGGCGACTCACGAAGAGGGCGGCTTTACCTGTTCCGGTTCGTTCACGAACTCGATGCAAGGATACGACTTCGACTTTTTGTCGCTGAAACTGTTCTTCGACTACGCGAGCAAGCGGCTTTACGCCCGTCCGATCTGGCTTACCGGTCACGGCGACTGGATCGATACTAAAATTCCGTGGCTCGTGTACGACTTCGACGATCTCGGCGAAGCGGGCGGCGGCAACAAGCCCTGGACGGGTTTCACCACCGGCGAAGCGACGCTTTCGATGTACGCTAAGGGCGTCAGCGGCACGACCGACGCGTTCGTACTCGAAGTGGACGGCGAAAATATGCGCAACCCGCTGTTCGACGACCGCAACGCGCCCGTTATCGTCGTGGACGCGGACGAAGAAAACATTCCCGAAGCGAAGGCGGGCGAACGTTACAGAGTGTTCGGCTTCACCGCGACCGACGGCGATTCCGCGATCGTGGACAGCGGCGTGACGGTGACCAACGATTCTACCGGCAGAACGGAAACGATCGAAAACGGCGCGTTCACTCCGCTCGAAGGCACTTACACGCTGACCTATTACGCGGTCGACGCTTTCGGTAACAGAACGGAAAAGAAAATCAAGGTTACGGCGAAGTTCAATGTCGACGAGCCTGCGCTCGAAGTCGCGGACGATATGCCGACTACGGCAAACTACGGTCAGACGATAACGCTTGCGGGCTACGAGATAACCAATCCCGGCGCGGGCGGCGCGACGGTAGACGTGAAAGTTACGTGCGGCAAGACCGATATCCCGATCGCGGACGGCGCGTTCGTCTGCGTGGGAGCGGAAGGAACGTATACGGTCGCGTACACGCTTACCGACTATATCGGTCAGTCCGTTTCCGTCAGAAAGCGCGTAAGGGTCACGCGGGTCGAAGCCGTTATCTTCGACGAAGACGAAATCGCGCTTCCCAAAGCCTATATGAACGGCGATATCTTCTCGTTCGATAAATACGTCGGAACTTATTATAACGCGGCGCTCGAAAAAGTCGAAGTGCCTGCGGTAATCACCGTCACCGACGGCGGCGGCACGAAAACCGTCGGCGCGGACGGCAAGTACGTTCCCGCGGCGAGCGAAACCGTGACGAACGCCGAAGTAAACGTCGTATTTGCTTCCGACGGCGCTACGCGTACCGTTACGCGCACCGTGCCGATCAATACGGCTAAGAACGGCGAAAACTACATGCAGAACTACTTTATCTACGACAACGCGAACGTCACAGCGACCAGCGGCGGGCTTACGTTCACGAACGTGACGAACGACGACATGACTTTCTCGTTCGCTCGCCCCGTGTACGCGAAAACGATGACGCTGAGGTTCGCGCTCGGCGCGGATAAGTTCAACGCCGAAGCGTTCACAGCCACGCTTACCGACAAAGCGGACGGACGGAACGCGGTCGCGCTTACGTTCGTCAAGCGCGGCGGGCAGTGGAGCCTTACGATCGGCGGAACTACCGTCACGGTAATTCCCGACGTCGACGGCTATATCTCGCTGACTTACGACGACGCGACCCGCGCGTTTACCGATACGGTAGGCGGCTCGGTCGTCGGCGCAAAGAAGAACGCGGCGGGCAAGGATTTCGTCGGCTTTACCGGCGGCTACGCGTATATCGACTGCGCGGTCACCGGCGTTACCGGGGTTACCGAAGCGGGCATACGCGCAATCAACAATCAGACCGTCAACAGCGTGCGGCGCGATATGCAAAAACCGTACGTAAAGATCGACGGAACTTTCGCGGGTCGCGTACCCGTAGGTACCGAGGTAACCATGCTCCCCGCAACCGCTTACGACGTGCTCAGCGCGTTGGGTGAAGTTACGGTCGGCGTGAGAAGCGGCGATACCGTAATCGTGAAAGAACACGCGCTCGCGCCGGGAGAAACGTTTACGATCTCCGAGTGCGGAACGTATAAGATAACCTATAAAGTGACGGACGCCGCCGGTAACTCCGCGACCGACGTTGCGGAATTCTCGGTGTACGATCCGATTAAACCCGTTCTCACGTTCGACGGAAACATCGAAAGCACGGTAAAGGCGGGTACGACGATCACGCTTCCCGGTTACGTCGTGAGCGATGACAGAAAGGACGAAGTGGACGTGAGAATTTACCTTATGTCGCCCGACGGCTCGCGCACGCGAGTGACCGACGGCAAGGTAACGGTAGAAAAGCGCGGCGCGTATACGATAATTTATTTTGCGACCGACCCGAACGGCAATTCCGTGATGTATCGATTCGCCGTGGTTGCGGAGTAGGAGGTAAGACGAATGAAGAGAATTATTTGTTTAACGCTCGCGCTCGCGACTGCTTTGTTCGCGCTGGTCGGCTGCTCGCCGAAAACGCCCGATAACCCGGACGACAACAACGACGTAAAGCCCGCGATAGAGCGTACCGACATAAAGATCGTCGACGGCGGCAAAACCGACTACAAAATCGTGGTGCCGGATTCCGCCGGCGGACATATCAACACCGCGGCAGGCGAAATAGCGTACTTCGTCAGGGAAGCGACGGGAGCGGAACTTCCGATCGTGAGCGACGGCGAAGAATTCTCCGCGGAATCGAAAGTTATTTCTTTGGGCGACACCACCGTGTTCGCGGGAAGCGGACTGAAAGTGGGCGCGGAACTCGGCGAAACCGGCTACGTAATGAAACGCAAGGGTAATACGCTGCTCGTAAACGCCAAGGACGCGAACGGCGTGATAAGCGCGGCTTACGATATGCTCGGCTACAGCCTCGGACTGGAGTTTTACAGTTACGACGAATATACGCTCGATAAAACCCCCGACATGTACATGTACGACTTCGACCTCGATTTCAAGCCGTCCGTGGATATGCGCGACATAATGATGCGGTCGCTCACCACGCAGTATCGTCAGCGTATGCGCCTGTATACCGGCATCGGCAAAGGTCAGTGGATCACTTTCGCGCATACGGTCACGGGCGCAAGCAACGCGCCGGTCACTGGCACCGACCTCTCGGGCTTTATTCCGCACAGCGTCTACGGCGAGGAACACCCCGAGTGGTTCGACGAGAGCGGCACGCAACTATGTTACTCCAACGCCGAAATGCGCAAGGAGTTCGTCGAGCGCGTCAAACTTCGCGTCGACGAAAACCCCGACGGCAAGTACCTTATGATCGGTCACGAGGACAACTTCAAAATGTGCGAGTGCGACAACTGCAAAGCCGAACGCGCGCTTTACGGCAATTACGGCGGACAGGAACTGCACTTTACCAACCTCGTCGCGGAAGAAGTGGACGCGTGGCTCGCGGACAACCGCCCGGGGCGCGAACTGTTCTACGTTTTCTTCGCGTATCAGACCTCGCAGGAGCCTCCGACCAAACGCCAAATCGAGAACGGCAAAGAAGTTTCGGTCAAGGACGAGAACGGCAAATATATCCCGCACAACCCAGATCTTAAAATCCGCAAGAACGTAATGGTCATGTACTGCCCGATCGATTCGGACTTCAGCAAAGGCTTTTCCGAAACCGAGAACGGCACTCAGTACACGCAGTTAAAGGGCTGGAGCGATCTGTTTCAGGCGCAGGGACTTCACGACAACATTATCGTATGGAGTTACAGTCTGGCGGTATACAACTACTTTATCCCGCTCAATAACTTCGGCATTTACGGCAATCACTACAAGTTCTACGAGGAATGCGGCGTGCATTATATCGACGATCAGGCGTACGCTTCCTCCGCTATTCCGTGCTTCGAATCGATGCAGATTTATATCCAGTCGAAACTCATGTACGACACTTCGCTCGATTACAACGCGCTCGCTTACGACTTTATCGATCACTACTACGGCGCGGCGGCGGACACTTTCAAAGAGTACTTCGACTACTTCCGCACTTACTATCAATATTTGTCCGAAACCCAACAGATTACCGGAGCAATCACGCAGGAAATGTGCAAACTCGAGTACTGGCCGACCGAAGTCGTTATGGAGCTTATGGGCTATCTCGACAAGTGCATAGAGGACATCGAGCCGCTGAAAACGAGCGACTACGCGCGTTGGAGCGTGCTGAACGATCGTCTGCGCCGCGAGCGCCTCACGCCGATATTCATAATGTTCTCGCTGCATATGAACGAACTTTCGAAAGATCAACAGCGCGAGTACCTTGCCGATATGAAAACCTACACGCAGAAGTACGACATACTCGAATCGATAGAAGGCAGACGGAATATCAACACGCTTATCGAGTCGTGGGAAGCGGCAATCGGAGGTTAAGCATGTCGAAGAAAACGAAAATAATTATAATCTGCGCGGCGGCGTTCGTAGTCGTCGCGGCGGCGATAACCACCGTTTTGTGCATAGTTTTAGGAAAACCGAAGCCCGCGCCCGATCCTCAGCCCGAGCAGATAACGCTCGCGCTGGATAAAACCGAGTGCGAAATCGCCGAGGACGAGGTAATCGCGCTGAAAGCGACCACGAACTCAGACGACGCGATCAAGTGGACGAGCGACAACGTCGCCGTCGCGACCGTTTCGTCGCAGGGCAGAGTGATCGGCAAGACCGTAGGCGAAACTACGATTACCGCTTCGGTAGGCGAAATCGCCGCAACGTGCAAAATCACGGTGACGAAGAATGCCGCGCTCGGCACGGTAATCTCGTTCGAAAACCCGGCGCTAAGACTTTCTCCCGCGAGCGGCGCGGCGAGAATCGGCGGCACGGTTACGTCCGACGGCTCGACCAAATCGCTCGACGGCGCGGGCGCTACATACGAGATCGAGGACGAATCGGTCGCGACGGTAGCCGCGGACGGCACGGTTACGCCGATAGCGAACGGAACTACCGCGGTTTACGTCACGGCGTGCGGGCGCACCCGCGCGGTTACGGTCGACGTGTACACCGCGATCGTATCGAGCGTAACAGATTACGTAGCGATGCTCGACCACACCGGAGATAAGACCGCGCGTTTTTATATCGCGAACGATATCGACTTCACGGGCGTTCCGTACAAAGCGAAAGCCGGCGTTCTGAATATCGTATCCGACGATAACACGTTTATGGGCGAAGTCGACGGCGGCGGTCACACGATAAGGAATATCGTTATGGACGAAGCGAACGGCTATCAGTCGCTGTTCGGCATGGTTACGGCGTTCACGCTTAAAAATATCGCTTACGAGAACGTGCGGTTCACGTCCGGCGCGGTAGGTTGCGGCGTGGCTGTGAATTTTCTTCAGCATATCACCGAAGGCACTGATAACGTCATATATCCGTCGCTTATATCCGACGCTTCGTTCGATTTCGTTTACGAAACCCACGGCGCTTGCGGCATCGCTTACAACTTCTACGGCGGCTCGGTCGAGGATACTTTCTTGTCCATGCGCATGAAAGACGGCTCGGCAATGAACCCCGCGTCCGATTCCGCGATCGCGAAAATATTCATGATCTGGTTCAGTCCGAACTACTTCAACAATCTCGTAGTCCTCGCGGAGAACGGCAGCGTTACCACCGATCACGAACTGCGGTTCAAGTCGCTCGATCCGAGCGTGGAAGCGGTCTACGTCTGTAATACGAAAATCGAAGCGGGTTATCTCGTCCGCACACTCTTCGACCAAAACGTCTGGAGCGTAAAGCCCGGCGAACTGCCGAAGTTAAAATAACACGGTCAAATTTACTGCCGGAAAGGCAGATATAAAACAGGAGGGGAACATGTTTAACAAGAACAGAAAGCCCGTAGCGTTACTGCTCGTATTCGCGCTCGCGCTCGCACTCGCGTTGTTCGCGGCTTGCGGCGGAACGAAACAAGCGGACGTAACTCTCGCGGAAGTGAAAGTCGGCGAAACGACGCTCACCGCAGGCGAGAACGGGTATTCGCACACCGTCGACTACGAGGTCGACAAAATCACGCTTTCGGCTACCGCCGCGGACAGCGCGGCTACCGTCGAGGGTACGGGCGAGAAAGCGCTCGCGGTCGGCGACAACGCGCTTACGCTCACCGTCAAGAACGGCGAGGAAAGCAAGGACTACGCCGTTTCCGTCAAGCGTAACGCGCCGATACTCACGCTGAGCGAAGTAAAGATCGGCGGCGAAACGGTTACGCCCGCCGCGGACGGATCCTACGCCGTCACGGTCGAGAACGCTACCGCTACGGTGAATATCGAGGCTACCGCTTCGAAGTCCTATGCCACGGTCGAGGGCGCGGGCGAGAAAACGCTCGCGCTCGGCAAGAACGAGTTCGCGCTCAAGGTAAAGACTGCCGACGGCGAGAAGGAGTACGCGGTGGTCGTCACCCGCAAGACCGCGGATCTCACGCTCAAGTCCGTCAAGGCGAACGACGAAACGCTCACGGCTTCGGGCAAGACTTACGCGGTTACCGTCGAGAACGACGTGACCGAAGTCACTATCGTCGCGGAAGCCAACAATCCCGCCGCTACCGTCGCGGGCGCGGGCAAGAAAACCGATCTTGCGGTCGGGGAAAACGCCTTTACCGTCGAGGTATCCGTCGGCGAGGAAAAGGAAACGTATACGATCGTGGTCAATCGTAAGAGAAGCGGCGTTAAAACGATCGCAAGTATCACGGTCGACGGTACCGAAGCCGCTTACGACGAGGATACGGTAACGTATTCCGCGACCGTCGGCAAGTATACCGCCGCGGTCGTTATCACGCTCGACAGCGCCGTCGCGCGTTACGAACTCGATAATGAGATCGGAACGCTGAAAGAGGGCGAGAACGAGTTCGTCGTTACCGTCACAGCCGAGGACGGTACTACCGCCGAATACTACCTCGTGATCGACGTCGTACTGCCCACGTTCAATATTTCCTACGAGGGCAACGTCGAGGGCGCGGTCGTAAATCAGAGCGGCACTTACAAGTACGGCAGAGAACTCAAACTCAACGTGCTTCTGGGCGCGGCTTACACGAAGTCCTATAAGAACCTCGCGGTGTCCTACAAGGTCGGCGAAGCGGCGGCAAAAACCGTCACGCTCGACGCGGACAACGCGTTCGTTATTCCCGCCGCCGAAGCGATCGGCAATATCGTCGTCACCGTTTCCGGCATCGAGATCAATACTTATACGGTTACCTACCACAGAGGCGACGAAACTACTACCGAAACCGTAACCCACGGCGAGAACGCGGCAAACTCCGCAATCACGCCGTCTACCGAAACGAAAGCCGTACTCGACGGTTATACTTATTCTCACGTAGAGAACTGGTATACTTCCGCGGACGGACTCGAAGTCGCAAACCTTAACTGCGTCGAGAAAGATGCCGAAGTCTACTACCGCGACGACGTCAGCGTCGCTACCGACGTAGCGTACTACAATCCGACCGACGGCTACAGATCGGTCATGGGCATGAATAAGTACCTCGCCGAAACCGACGGAACGCTTACGTTCGGAGTGCTTATTACGTCCGTAGCCACCGACGGCACCGGAAGCGATAACGGCAAGACCTCGTTCGTTCTGTACAGAGCGCACAGTTGGTCGGTAGAGGACGAAATCGGCGTTGCGGTTGCCGCGGACGAGATCGGCAAGTGGTTTACCGTAGTCGCTTCTTCCGCAAAAGTCAGCGTTTACAAGCCCGACGGCACGCTTGCGACCGAGAAAACTTACGCGAACTACGACGCGACCACGCTGTCGCTCGCTATGCACGCGGACGTTAAGATCGCCGCGATCAATCCCGCCGTTCCCGATATCGTCACCGTAACCTATATGGACGGCGCTACCGAACTTAAAAAGGAAAGAGTGATTAAAAACGGCTCGGCGGGCTACGAGTATTCCAAAGAGACCGAGGACCTCGGCGACTGTTACAAGAAAGAGTTTACCGCCTACAAGTGGGTAGACGCGAACGGCGAAGAAGTTTCGCTCGCTCAGGTCGCCGCCGACGTTACCGTATACGCGGGCTACGACAACTACGTGTATAAAAACTCCGTTCTCAGCGGCGATACCCCGCTTACCGCTACGAATAAGTTCGCTTTCGTCGGAGCGGACGGCATTATCGAATTCAGAGTAAGAATCAGCAAGCAGGATTGGGCGGCGTTTAACATCATTGCAACCGGCGGTTATGCCGGCATCAGCGGCGGAATAGTTCCCAACGGCGTCGATTGGCTCACCGTGAGAATAAACGCGGCTACCGGCGAAATCT
>ERZ808259.446-NODE-446-length-18169-cov-9.022524_pt1 | contig 18169 bp, 12 predicted proteins | sample MGYA00521279_ERZ808259 | MGnify/ENA primary metagenome ERZ808259 (study PRJEB31516, sample SAMN03275586) | gut metagenome | biome: mammalia-associated habitat; material: feces | host: Papio cynocephalus | place: Kenya | collected 2012-07-27 ... | reverse complement strand
ATATAATATTTAGGTCAATATGTTAATAGGTAAAGAATTTGATGCGTCTGCCCTGAAGAATTAGGTTTATTTAAATATTGGCGGTCGCCAACAGATTGGCTGGCGACCGTCAACTAATCTTTCGACAACCGCCAAACAAGTGGATGACGATTGCCAAACATTCAAAGGAAAAGTGATATTACAGCATCACATAAGGGTTCTTACATCAACATAATCAATACTTTGCAGTATCACATGAGGCATCATACCATGAAGTGCGTACGTTATGTTGACTTTATTTCATATGTTGAAGTCTGAATATCTCTTTTTGCTTTTCTATCTCTTCTTTGAGTTGCTCCTCCGTAGGAAGATAGGTGAGATACTTAGATGCAAAAAGTTGCTTACTATCATGTAATACAGAATAGCGAGCAATATCTTGGCTAGTTTCAGAACAGAGAAGAATCCCGATGGTAGGATTGTCTCCCTCCGTACGTTTCAAATCATCGTACATTCTTACATACATATCCATTTGCCCAACATCTTGATGAGTTATCTTGGTCGTTTTTAGGTCAATCAAGACAAAGCATTTCATTAAATAATTGTAGAACACTAAATCTATGTAATAATCTTGTGTATCCGTAATAATATGCTGTTGTCTCTCTACAAAGGCATACCCCTTCCCCATCTCCATTAAAAATTTCTGTAGGTGGGTGATGATGGAACTTTCAAGTTCACTTTCTGAATATGTCATCTCTCGTGGCAACCCAAGGAATTCTGTAACCATAGGAGATTTGATGAACAAGGCAGGAGTATCTGCGTATCCTTTAGTCAAGGCTTTCATCTCATTTTCAACAATGTCTTTATGCTCATCGTTAGTTTGCAACAAACGATAGTAATATTGAGAAGCAACATTGCGGTCAAGTGTCCTAGTGCTCCACATTTGTTAGGATGCTTCTTGCAGATACCATAGTCTAGCTTTTGGGTCATTGACTCGCAAAATGCTTCGTATATGAGTCCATTTTAAATTGTGAACGCATGCGTTCACAATTTGCCAATCAGGGAAGCAAAGGTAAAATTGCTTAAAGTACCATAAGTTTCTTATACCGTATTCCTTTCCCATGTCAGCTGTTAGCTGTTGAGATAGTGCTTTCAACAATTGCGTTCCATATTCTGCACGCACTTTGCCATGTTGCTCCTCCTCAACAATACGTCTGCCTATTTCCCAGTTGGCATGAATCAAGTTCTGGTTGATAGAAGCGTATGCCTTGTTCTGGCATTCAGGATAATATTCCTAATGTCACTGACAATATTATTCAATTGTACATTGGGTACTATGTTGTTGTTTTCTTGCATAAGATTCTTATTTAGAATATTGTTTACCTATATGGCTATGCAAATATTGGTGTCTAAAAGATAACGTTTCATAAGCAAAACTGATTTATTTCTTTATCCTCGTCTTGCATAACTTCCCTTATTTCCAAGACACTTGGGAATTCAGTATCTTTCAATACTCCATAAAAATCAGAGAGTTTCATACTCTTAAATTTCTTATCTTCAGCCTTCATAGCAATGGAAGAACTTAGCTTGCTGATTAAAGCAAGCTTTATATTGTCACTTAGTCCCTTCAGTAAGTTCCAATAATTGTCAACAATATAATTCTGATTCAAAACAGCTTCCATTAAAAATTCTTTCTTTTGTTATTGTAGTTGCAAAGATACGTCGAATATTTCTAATCGCCAAACTTTTCGACATAAATCTCACTCAAACCTTTCATCTATCAAAAAAATCCCTGCCATAGGAACCTCTTCCTACAGCAGGGATTTTTATTATCATATTATATAAGGTGTAAAACCTTATTATTTTTCTATTACGTGTAGTGTCTAACCCAATAACTAGGCATTAAACACTACACACTAAACATGAATCATTACCTCTTAGTACTCGCCCCAAGCCTTGATGTCAATATCCTCCAACTTGGTGGTGCAGAATGCGAAGATGAACGCACTTGCCAAACGGCTGTTGGTAATCAATGGCACGTTGAGGTCGATGGCGGCACGACGAATCTTGTAACCATTGCTCAACTCTGAGCTGGTCAAGTTCTTAGGGATGTTCACAACCATGTCAATCTCGTGGTTGTGGAGCATCTCCAATGCCTTAGGCGCACCACCCTCTGCTTCCTCAGAAGGCCAGAGCACACGGGTGTTCTCGATGCCGTTCTCGGTCAAGAACTTGCTGGTACCACCTGTAGCGTAGAGCTTGTAACCATGCTGTACGAGCATGTGGGCTGCGTCGAGCATATCCACCTTCTGCTTGGCTGAACCAGTAGAAAGGAGAATGTTCTTGGCTGGAATACGCTGACCTACAGAGAGCATACTCTTCAAGAGTGCCTGTGATGTATCGTCGCCCAAGCAACCTACCTCACCGGTAGAGCTCATATCCACACCCAATACTGGGTCGGCCTTCTGCAAACGGTTGAAGCTGAACTGACTTGCCTTGATTCCTACGTAGTCGAGGTCGAAGAGGTTCTTCGATGGCTTCTCCACTGGCAAACCGAGCATTACTCGTGTGGCAAGTTCGATGAGGTTAATCTTCAATACCTTGCTTACGAATGGGAACGAACGGCTGGCACGGAGGTTACACTCGATAACGAGAATATCATTGTCACGAGCCATAAACTGGATGTTGAATGGTCCGTTGATGTGCAACTCCTTGGCAATCTGACGACCTACTCGCTTCACACGACGTACGGTCTCCACGTACAACTTCTGTGGAGGGAACTGGATGGTAGCATCACCTGAGTGAACTCCGGCAAACTCGATGTGCTCGGAAATAGCATAAGCGATAACCTCACCGTTCTTAGCCACAGCATCCATCTCGATTTCCTTGGCGTGCTCGATAAACTTACTTACCACCACTGGGTGATCCTCGCTCACGTTGGCAGCCAACTGGAGGAATCGCTTCAACTCATCCTCGTTAGAACATACGTTCATCGCAGCACCTGAGAGCACGTAACTTGGACGAACCAACACTGGGAATCCTACACGCTCGATAAACTTGTCGATGTCCTCCATAGAGGTCAAGGCGCTCCACTCTGGTTGGTTGATGCCGTTGTTGGTCAACATCTGAGAGAACTTAGCACGGTCCTCAGCGTTGTCGATGTCCTTCGCCTTGGTACCGAGGATTGGCACGTTCTGAGCGTCGAGGCGCATAGCCAAATTGTTAGGAATCTGACCACCAGTAGAAACGATAACTCCGTGAGGCTGCTCCAAGTCGATGATATCCATCACACGCTCGAAGGTCAACTCGTCGAAGTAGAGACGGTCGCACATATCGTAGTCGGTAGATACAGTCTCAGGGTTGTAGTTGATCATCACTGAGCGCCAGCCTTCCTTGCGGATGGTGTTCAATGCCTGGACACCACACCAGTCGAACTCAACGGATGAACCGATGCGGTAAGCACCCGAACCGAGTACGATGATAGAACGATGGTCGTTCTCAAAAGTGATGTCGCTCTTCACGCCAGCGTAAGTTACATAGAGGTAGTTGGTCTGAGCTGGATACTCAGCAGCCAAGGTATCAATCTGCTTGACCACTGGGAGGATGCCATAGTTCTTGCGCAAGCTACGAACTACGAGACCAGCCTTAGCCATGTTGCCCAACTCCTGCTCCAAACCTACGGCACGAGCAATCTGGAAATCGGTGAAACCATAAACCTTGGCGGTGCGGAGCAACTCCTTATCCAATGTATTGATGTTGCACTTCTTCATCGCCTCGTCGATGTCGATGATGTGCTTTAATTTCTCCAAGAACCACTTGTCAATCTTGGTCAAGTCGTGAATCTGATCAACGGTGTAGCCCTTGTGCATCGCCTTCGAAATCACGAAGACACGCTTGTCGGTAGGCTCCTTCAAGGCTGCGTCGATGTCATCGATTTCCAACTCCTTGTTCTCCACGAAGCCATGCATTCCCTGACCAATCATTCGGAGACCCTTCTGGATAGCCTCCTCGAAGTTACGACCGATGGCCATCACCTCGCCGACAGACTTCATAGAAGAACCCAACTCCTTATCTACGCCACGGAACTTAGACAAGTCCCAACGTGGAATCTTACAAACTACGTAGTCGAGGGCTGGCTCGAAGAAAGCAGAAGTTGTCTTGGTAACGGAGTTCTTCAACTCGAACAAGCCGTAACCCATACCGAGCTTAGCGGCAACGAAAGCCAAAGGATAACCTGTGGCCTTAGAAGCCAAGGCAGAAGAACGGCTCAAACGAGCGTTTACCTCGATGACACGATAGTCCTCAGACTTAGGGTCGAAAGCATACTGCACGTTACACTCACCCACGATACCGATGTGACGGATAATCTTGATGGCGAGGGCACGGAGCTTATGATACTCTGAGTTGCTCAAAGTCTGGGATGGAGCAATGACGATACTCTCACCTGTATGGATGCCCAGCGGGTCGAAGTTTTCCATGTTACATACGGTGATACAGTTGTCGTAGCGGTCACGAACCACCTCGTACTCAATCTCCTTCCAACCCTTCAAACTCTTCTCTACCAATACCTGTGGAGAGAATGAGAAGGCTTTCTCAGCGAGCTTGTTGAGTTCCTCCTCGTTGTCTGCGAAACCAGAACCGAGACCACCGAGTGCATAAGCTGCACGAATGATGACAGGGTAACCGAGGTCGGAAGCTGCCTTGCGAGCCTCTTCGATGTTCTCGCAAGCCTCGCTCTTGATGGTCTTCACATTGATTTCGTCGAGCTTCTCCACGAAGAGCTCACGGTCCTCAGTATCCATGATGGCCTGTACTGGAGTACCCAATACCTTCACATTATATTTCTCCAAAATGCCCTGGCGGTACAACTCGACACCACAGTTGAGGGCTGTCTGACCACCGAAGCTCAAGAGGATGCCGTCTGGCTTCTCCTTTTGGATGACACGCTCTACGAAGTAAGGCTGCACTGGCAAGAAGTAAATCTGGTCGGCAACACCTTCGGATGTCTGTACGGTAGCGATATTAGGGTTGATGAGCACGGTCTCGACACCTTCCTCACGCAAAGCCTTCAATGCCTGCGAACCTGAGTAGTCGAACTCACCTGCCTCACCGATTTTCAAGGCTCCAGAACCCAAGAGGAGCACTTTCTTTATATTTTCGTCTTTCATTATATTTCCTAATTTATAATAAATTCATTTGAATTCTTCACTCTTCGCTCTTCACTCTTCACTTACTTGAGTGATTCCACGAATTTATCAAACATGAACTCTGTATCCACTGGACCAGAGCATGCCTCTGGGTGGAACTGGCTGGAGAACCAAGGGTTGGTCTTGTGACGAATACCCTCGTTGGAGCCATCATTCATGTTGACGAAAAGTTCTTCCCAATCCTTGCCAAGTGTCTGGGCATCAACGGCATAACCGTGGTTCTGAGAAGTGATGTAACAGTTGTTGGTTCCTACCATGCGAACAGGTTGGTTGTGTGAACGGTGACCATATTTCAATTTGTAAATGGTAGCACCTGCAGCCTTAGAAAGCAACTGGTTACCCATACAGATACCGCAGATAGGCTTGCGGCTCTGGCTGATTTGCTTGCGGATGATGTTTACGGCATCCTCGCACATGTCTGGGTCGCCAGGACCATTAGCCAAGAACAAGCCATCGAAGTCCATGTCGGTGTAATCGTAGTTCCAAGGCACACGGATCACCTCTACACCTCTATTGATAAGGCAACGGATGATGTTAGCCTTCACACCACAGTCAACGAGCACTACCTTCTTACCGGCACCCTCGTTGTAACGGATAATCTCCTTGCAGCTCACCTGGTCAACGAAGTTCACGCCCTCGTAGTTAGCCTCAGGGATGTTGTCTGGCTCATCGTCGAAGATAATCTTACCCATCATCACACCATGCTCACGAAGCACCTTAGTCAACTCACGGGTATCGATACCTGTGATTCCTGGCACTTTCTCACGCTTCAACCAGTCGGCAAGGCTCTCCACAGCATTCCAGTGGCTGTACTGCTCGCTGTAATCATTCACGATGATGGCAGAAGCATAGATCTTGTCGCTCTCCATGAAGGTAGGCAGACCATTAGCCTCGAAGGTGAAAGGAGGCACACCATAGTTGCCCACGAGTGGGAAGGTAAGTGTCATTAACTGACCGGCGTATGAAGGGTCGGTCAAACTCTCTGGATATCCCATCATGGCTGTGTTGAACACAACCTCGCCCGCTACAGGAGCATCATATCCAAAAGATTTGCCATGGAACTTAGTTCCATCGCTCAATACTAAGGTTACTTTTTTCATATCTGACATAATTTCTTTTATTTTCTTTTTACTTGAAGAACACATGAATTCTTCATCATATAAGCACATGAATTCTTCACTCTTCGTTCTTCACTTACTTGTGATAAACGTTCTCAATATAGTTGACGAACGCCTGGTTGCAAAGTTTGGTTCCACCTGGGGTTGGATAATGACCAGTGAAATACCAGTCGCCCTTGTGGTTAGGAATCGCCTCATGCAATCCCTCAAGGCTTTGGAACACGAGCTGGATAGGAGTCATCATTCCTTCTGGGCGAAGCATCTCCACAATCTTTTCGTTGATTTCCTCTGTAGTGAAAGGTTCATAGATGGCACGCACTGGGTTTACCTGCTGTTCCTTTGGTTTCGCAAGTTCAGCCTTGCAAGCCTCGTAAGTCTCCTCGATGATGCTCTCCATCTTGCGGTCTTTGAGTAGCTGGATGGCTGCACGGAACACGCAGAACTCTTCCAATCTCGCCATGTCGATACCGTAGTAATCCGGATATCGAATCTGTGGCGCACTCGATACAACTACGATCTTCTTAGGATGCAAGCGATCGAGGATGCGGAGAATACTCTCCTTCAAGGTTGTACCACGCACAATACTATCATCGATGATGACGAGGTTATCTACATGTGGCTCGATGCTTCCGTAAGTCACATCATATACATGGCTCGCCAAGTCGTTGCGGCTGTTGCCCTCAGTGATGAAGGTACGGAGCTTAATGTCCTTCCATGCAATCTTCTCTGAACGAACATAATCACCGAGAATTTCCTGCAATTCTTCCTTGGTAGGAATATGACCAAGGTTGGCAATCTTCTCTATCTTGGTATCGTTGAGATACTGCTTGAAGCCACTCAACATTCCATAGTAAGCCACCTCGGCAGTATTTGGGATGTAGCTGAACACTGAGTGATCCACGTCATAGTCAATCGCCTTCAAGATAGGCTGAGTCAACTGTTCACCGAGTTTCTTGCGCTCCTGATAGATATCCTTGTCTGAACCTCGGCTGAAGTAGATGCGCTCGAAGGAGCAAGCGGAATCACCCTTCTGCTCCATGATGCGCTCGATGCTGCACTCGCCATTCTTCTTTACGAGAAGAGCGGTACCTGGCATCAACTCCTTCACCTCGTCTGCCTCCAAGTCGAAGGTGGTCTGGAGCACAGGACGCTCACTCGCCAACACAACGATTTCATCATTTTTATAATAGAAAGCTGGACGGATGCCCCAAGGGTCTCTCATCGAGAACATCTCGCCAGAGCCAGTGATACCGCAAACCACATAACCGCCATCGAAATCCTTCATCGTGGTCTTGAGCACGTTGCTCATCTTCACGTGATCCTCTATATAGTTGGTGATGTCGAGGTTCTCCATCTCCATAGCCTTGGCAGCCACGAAGTTGCGCTCCACCTCACGGTCGAGACGGTGTCCCATCAGTTCGAGCATGATGTAAGTGTCGCTGTAGATGCGAGGGCTCTGACCTTTCTCGGTCAACTCATGGAAAATCTCATCGACATTGGTCATATTGAAGTTACCGCACAAGCAGAGGTTCTTCGCCTTCCAGTTGTTGCGGCGCAAGAATGGGTGAACATACTGGATGCCACTCTTGCCAGTAGTACTATAGCGCAAGTGCCCCATATAGAGTTCGCCAGCGAAAGGCAGTTCCTCCTTTGCAAACTTAGCGTCGGCAAGTTGCTCAGGCGTCAAGTCCTTGAAGTTGGCATTTGCCTTGCCGAAGATTTCGGTCACGGCGTTCTTGCCCTCGGCACGTTCACGGAACATATATTCATGTCCTGGCTTACCGCCGAGTTTCACACAAGCCATACCAGCACCCTCCTGTCCACGGTTGTGCTGCTTCTCCATCATCAGATAGAGTTTGTTGAGTGCGTACATCCAAGTACCGTACTTCTGCTGGTAATACTCCAGTGGCTTGAGCAATCTAATCATTGCCACGCCACATTCATGCTTCAATGGTTCCATCTCTCTATTATCCTTATCTTGTTTTAGTTAAATTTGAATATTCTAAAAAAAAGGGAATCGCTAAGAAATGGCGAATCCCTTTAAAATATCATTCAACGGTAACTGACTTCGCCAAGTTTCTTGGTTGGTCAACATCTTTTCCCTTACATACAGCCACATGATAAGCCAATAGCTGCAAAGGTATGGTAGCCAACAATGGCTCCAAGCACTCCAATGTCTCAGGGAGTTCAATCACTTCATCGGCAATCTTGGAAATAGTCTCATCGCCCTTGCTAACAATAGCAATGACACGACCTTTTCGAGCCTTGATTTCCTGAATATTCGACAAAACTTTCTCGTACATAAAGTTATGGGTAGCAATAACAACCACTGGCATATCGCTATCAATGAGGGCAATAGGTCCATGCTTCATCTCAGCAGCAGGATAACCCTCAGCGTGGATGTAGCTAATTTCCTTCAACTTCAACGCTCCTTCCAAAGCCACAGGATACTGGAATCCACGACCCAAGTAAATGAAGTTGCGAGCGTAAGTAAATGTACGACTTAAATCTGCAATCTTATTGTTTAACTTCAACACATCCTTCATCTTCTCAGGAATATGCCAAAGCTGCTCTGTTATCTTCTGATATTCAGCGTCCGTAATAGTACCTTTTTCCTTTCCAATCGCAAGAGCCAAAAGGACCAAGACGGTAACCTGACCCGTAAATGCCTTGGTAGAAGCAACACCAATCTCGGGTCCTACGTGAATATAAGTACCCGTATCAGTCTCTCGAGCGATACTTGAGCCAATGGAATTACAAATACCATATATAAACGCACCTGCCTCCTTAGCTAACTTGATGGCAGCCAAGGTATCGGCAGTCTCGCCACTCTGCGAGATTGCAATGACAACATCATCTTTCGTCACTACAGGATTGCGATAACGGAACTCGGAAGCATACTCCACCTCAACAGGCACACGACAATAGTTCTCTATCATCTGTTTGCCAATGAGTCCGGCATGCCAAGAAGTACCACAAGCTACGATGATGAATCGCTTAGCATTCAATAGTTGCTGACGATGGTCAGTAATGGAACTGAGCACCACTCCCATTTCAGTTTCCTTCTTGGTAGTAGCCTCATCGCCATCGGTCATCACACGAGTCTCGACCGTACGGCTCACCACACGACCACGCATACAGTTACGCAAACATTCAGGCTGTTCGAAGATTTCCTTCAACATAAAATGAGGGAAACCGCCCTTCTCTATCTGACCAAGGTCAATATCGACAGTCTGCACCTCAGGATTGAGCTTTACATTTTGGATATTTACAACTTGCAGTTCCTCACCAAGGCGCATCACGGCAATGTTGCCATCCTCCAAATAAACCACCTTGTCAGTATATTCTATGATAGGACTGGCATCAGAGCCCAAATAGAAGTCACCTTCCTTGCCGATACCTACTACCAATGGACTTTGCTTGCGAGCAGCAATAATCTGGTTAGGATTACGCTTATCAAGAAGAGCAATGGCGTATGCGCCAATCACCTGACGAAGAGCCACCTGAACAGCAGTCAACAAATCAAGATTCTTCTTCACCTGAATATACTCTATCAACTGAACCAAAACTTCGGTATCGGTATCGCTTCTAAAAGTAACACCCTTGGAAATCAGGTTTTTCTTAATGTCGGCATAGTTCTCAATAATACCATTGTGAATGATGGCAAGATTCTTGGAAGAAGAATAATGAGGATGTGCATTCACTGAAGAAGGTTCACCATGAGTAGCCCAACGAGTATGAGCGATGCCCACAGTACCTGTAATATTCTTATCGGAGCAAAAATTCTCAAGATCTGCTACCTTACCTTTTGTCTTATATACATTTAAAGCACCATCATCATTGATGAGCGCAACACCGGCAGAATCGTATCCACGATATTCCAATCGTTTCAAGCCCTTAATCAAAACCGGATATGCATCGTGCTTACCTAAATATCCAACAATACCACACATATTATAAATAATATATTATAAATGTCAAATTATAACCATTGTTCGCTTACCATAATGTCAATGCGACCCAAATAGCCTATCATTTACACAAGCTAACTGTAAGAGTTGCCAAAGAAATGATAGAAGAAACCAAACCAATCCAGAATGTTATTGAGTTACTCAAGCCAGCAGTTCCTTTCTTGGCTCCATTTGGCTCAACATACACAATATCATTCTGTTGCAAGTAGAAATAAGGAGAATTGATAAGATTGGCATCCGTCATATCCAAGCGATGGGCCTCCTTGCGACCTGTAGCATCCTCACGAATCAGCAAGATGTTCTTACGTTTACCTTGCAACCCCAAGTCACCACTTTGAGCCAAAGCTTCCACGATGCTTATCTTCTCATTAGGAACAGTCACTACGCCAGGGCTACCCACTTCACCTGTCACAACAACACGGAAACTAGCCATACGAACGGTAACCAATGGAAGTTCGCCATCCTTAAAATAAGGTTGAATCTTTGATTTAACCAAATTCTCGCATTCACGAGCAGTCAATCCCAAGACTTTGATTTTGCCAACAACCGGAAACTCAATGCATCCCTCATTATCTACCAAATAATACTGAAGATTTTGGTTTTGAGACGAAGAACCCATTGATTTCGAATAAAGATTGAATGGTTCTGCCAAATCCTCGTTAGCAGCTTTTACAATGATTGACAGTTGGTCCTTTGGCATGATCCGAGCATCATACAACATTCTCGACGCGCTCAAATTCAAAGAATCAATATTTTGGAAATAAGCCACCTGCTTAGCACTTCCACAACTGCTAAGCGACAACACAACAGTCATTGCGACTACCACTGCAACTAATAGTTTTTTCATCGTTGACAATCAATTTAAAATTTTGGTGCAAAATTAATGTTTTTTTTTAATATCAGCAAATGTTTATGCCACAAATTACTTAAAAGATAAAAAAAAGTCAGGACACTCATGGAAACTAGGTCAAAATCTCCATGAAATGCCCTGGCAAGGTCTCGCTATGTCTTTAACATAGGCAAATATATTATTCAATGCCATTCGAAGGCAAATTGAAAGTATAACTATTATCAAAAATCTTCTTTACCTTGTTGATTTCGACAAAAGTCGTGCCACCTCCTTCACCGAAGCTACCACTTAGATAAGCTATCTTATCATCCTCCTGTAGATACCCCTTCTGTCGGAGCATACGGACCGCCGCCGTAAACATGGCCTTGGTAGAAATCTGATCTTTCTGATAGATAGGAATAACGCCATAGCTCAAATTCAACCAACGCTGCAACTTCTCCTTGTAGCAAATAGCCAATACCGGATTTGGACCACGGAACGCAGCCAAGTCACGAGCCGTCTGACCCGTCTCACCATCTGTAATAATACCAGCTACGCCCAACTGTTTAGTTGCCTCAATAGCCGCATGAGCCAAGAATAATTTCTGGTCAACTTCCACACCATCCATTGGATCTATATCATTACGAGGCGACTTGTCCTTCTCCGCTTGCTCTGCAATACGAGCCATGGTTTGGACTGCCTCCAAAGGATACTTTCCACTTGCAGTTTCACCACTCAACATCAAAGCATCCGTGCGATAGAAAATAGCATTGGCTATATCTGTAACTTCAGCACGAGTTGGCCGAGGATTATGAATCATTGTATGAAGCATCTGAGTTGCCACTATGACAGGTTTCTTTGCCTTCACACACTTCTCTATGATACTACGTTGGATGCCAGGGATTCTCTCTATAGGAACTTCTATACCCAAGTCACCACGGGCAATCATGATACCATAGGATGCTTCTATAATTTCATCAATGTTGTCAACACCCTCTTGGTTTTCTATCTTAGAGATAATTTTAATATCACTGTTATGGGCATCCAAAATATCCTGCACAGCCTTTACGTCGGCAGCATTGCGCACAAACGAGTGAGCAATGAAGTCAATGTCAAGCTGAATGGCAAGAAGAATATTCTTACGATCTTTTTCCGTCAATGCAGGCAGGTCTATGTGTTCACCAGGAACATTCACACTTTTATGAGCCCCCAATGTACCTTCATTCTGAACTTGCGCAACAAGCATAGGTCCTTGGTTCTCAATCACCTTCATATCAAGCTCACCATCATCAAACAGCAAATCATCTCCAACCTTGACATCAGCAGCAATATCAGGATAGCTTACATTGACGATATCATGAGATGAGTCCATCTCTGGGCGTCCGAAAATCTTCACCACATCACCTATATTATAATGTATAGGCTCAGCAACACCTGTTGTACGAACCTCAGGTCCCTTGGTATCAATCATGATGCCAATGTGTGGAGAGACGGCTCTCACGTTCTTGACGATAGTACGAATACCTTCCTCTGTAGCATGAGCAGTATTCATGCGAACCACATTCATTCCGGCAAAAAAAAGCTTGCGAATGAAATCCTGATCACAACGGCGGTCGCTGATTGAAGCGACGATTTTTGTTTGTTTCATATCCTTATTACCTTATTCAATTTCTCAAATTTTCATGTAAGAAAGCAACTTTCTACAATTTTTCTGCAAAGATACAGCAAATCACAGACAATACAAAATTTAGAAGAAACTTTTTTTATTTTTTATCGAAGTTTCTTTCTAAATGTCCAAGTCGGGAGCCTTTTCACTTCCAGTCGAAGCCTCAAACTTTGGCATTGTCTGAAATCCGAACAATCTCGCAACTATTGCACCTGGCATCGTACGAACTTTCAAATTATAAGCCTGTACCGCATCATTGTATTTCCGACGAGCTTCGCCTATACGATTTTCCGTACCTTCCTCCTGTACTTGCAAAGACCTAAAATTCTCACTTGCCTTCAATTCAGGATACTGTTCTGCCACCACCATCAAACGAGAGAATGCAGATGCTAGTTCTCCCTGTGCATCAGTATATGCCTTCAACTTTTCTGGAGTCAAGTTGTCTGCATCCAATTTCACTTGCCCCACAGAAGCACGAGCCTTAGCAACCGCCTCGTAAGTTTCTTTCTCGTGTTTGGCATAAGCCTTGACTATCTTAGCTAGTTGTGGCATCATATCGGCACGACGTTGATATTGCGTCTGTACATTTGAAAGTTCCGTTGTAGCCTTTTCCTGATACTCCACAAAACCATTGTAGCAACTGATAGAATACACAACCAATATTGCCAACACACCCAAAACAACCCAAAGGGTCAAATTTTTCTTGTTATTCATTGTATATCATTTTATATTATTATTTCTTATATTATAGCATCATTTAATATCATCACCATCCGCCGCCAGAGCCTCCTCCTCCGAAGGTTCCACCGCCAAAAGAACCTCCCGAGAATCCACTGAAAGAGCTCCCTGACGAAAAGCCGCCTCCACCACCAAGGAAGAAAGGCGGGAACCAGTCATCATCGCGACACCTATGAGAAGCAGATTGACGTTTACTAGATGGCTTACGTTTCACGATGCCCATTTCTTCCAAGACATATCTTATCAAGAAAAACAAAGGAACACCAAAACACAAAAGCAGGAAAAAGACGACAAAACCCCAATCATCATCACTTACCGGGCCATCGTCAACCTCCTCAATACCCGTACGTCCACTTTTCACCTTATTATATATAGCCTTGCTCGTTTGAAGAACCGCCATCCCCGGATGATTTTCCCTCATGTTGCCCACGATGCAAGCCCGAGCAATGTCATCACAATCAACATCCGTCAACTCTCCTTCCAAACCCATACCAGGAGCTATGAAATACTTGTGATCCTCTACTGCAATGACAACAACCAGACCTCGACGAGAAGCCTTATAACCTATACCATATTTATTGCCTATGTCTTGTGCCATCCTGAAAGCATCTTGGTTTACGGAATGTCCCACTATAACAAAAACATTTTGCACCCCACATTCCACATTGAGTTTTCTAAGGTAGAAATTAGCAGAATCTTTGACAGCCTTATCCAAATAGCCATCAGGGTCGGACACATATTGGGTAGAATCCTTAAGATAAGGTATAGGCACGTCATCTGCACTCCATTCCTGTTTGGCAGAAACAAAGAAGACATGAAAAAACAAAGCCAAAATGACCCAAAAATATCTTTTAAAAATCATGTATTTTACGTTTTTGGCGCAAAATTACACAATAAAAACCTTATATGCAAGTACTTAGACAATTATTTTTGCAAAAAAACGCTTAACTTTTTTGTTATATCATAAAAAACTTGTATCTTTGCACACCGATTTAGATTAACAAGTAAATAATTAAAGAGAATTATGACTAAAGCAGATATCATTAACGAGGTGTCTATAGCAACAGGATTGCCAAAAAAAGATGTTGGCGTCGTAGTAGAGGCATTTATGGAGCAAGTGAAGCTCAGTCTTGTCGAGAAAAAAGAAAACGTATATCTTCGCGGTTTCGGTAGCTTCAATATCAAGCACAGAGCAGCAAAGACAGCACGTAACATTTCAAAGAATACAACCCTCACCATCCCAGCTCATGACTTGCCAAACTTCAAGCCATCCAAGAGCTTCATCGCAGAAATGCTTGGCGAGAAGGTTACAGCCGAAGATTAATTATCAATAAATGAGAAAAATCCTCTAGCAAAATAGAGATAACATTTATAATAACAATATTTTAAAATTTTAAAATCATGCCAAACGGAAAGAAAAAGAAGGGCCACAAGATGGCTACTCACAAGCGTAAAAAGAGATTACGTAAGAACAGACATAAGAGCAAATAAGCCTAAGGCTTGATGCTCCCAGTCAGTTCGTGACTGAGGGGGTATGTCAGCTCATATAAGTTGACATGCCCCTTTTTATTAATTATCATTTTAAAGATTATTGAAGACTATGACAAGCGAAGTTGTAATTGACGTCCAACAAAAAGACATTTCCATTGCACTCATGGAGGACAAGCAACTGGTAGAATACCAAAATGAACCTCGTGAGGCATCGTTCTCTGTTGGAAACATCTACATTGCCAAGGTTAAGAAACTGATGCCAGGACTTAACGCTTGTTTCGTAGATGTAGGTTATGAACGCGACGCCTTTCTTCATTATCTAGACTTAGGAAGTCATTTCAACTCCTACCAGAAGTACCTGAAACAAGTTCAGAGTGACAGGAAGAAACTTTTCCCATTTTCTAAAGCCAGCAAGCAACCAGACCTTGAAAAAGACGGTAGCATACAGAATGTCTTGAAGACAGGACAGGAAGTGTTGGTGCAAATTGTAAAAGAACCAATTTCTACCAAGGGGCCTCGCCTTACTGCGGAGATATCTTTCGCAGGACGATACTTGGTACTTATGCCATTCGGTGAAAAGGTTTCTGTCTCGTCAAAGATTAAAAGCGGTGAAGAACGCTCTCGACTCAAACAACTCATCCACAGTATCAAGCCCAAGAATTGCGGTGTCATCGTTCGTACTGTAGCTGAGGGAAAAAGAGTCGCTGAGCTCGATGCTGAGCTGAAAGTCTTGGTGAAGCGATGGGAGGATGCTATCGCCAAGGTACAAAAGACCCAGCAACGCCCGCAACTTGCATTTGAGGAGACCGGCAGAGCTGTCGCTCTCATCCGTGACTTGTTTAATCCTTCTTACGAGAATATCTACGTCAACGACGAGGATATCATGAACGAGGTAAAAAACTATGTTTCTCTAATAGCCCCTGAAAAGGCGGGCATAGTTAAACTCTACACTGGTAAGGTGCCTATCTTTGACAACTTCAACATTACCAAGCAAATCAAAGCTGCTTTCGGTCGTGTCGTCAACTATCAACATGGCGCTTATCTCATCATTGAGCACACTGAAGCTCTGCATGTTGTCGATGTCAACAGTGGAAACCGCACTCGTGAGAAAGGACAGGAAGCGAATGCACTCGATGTCAACTTGGGTGCTGCCGATGAATTGGCTAGACAACTGAGACTCCGTGATATGGGAGGAATCATTGTTGTCGATTTCATCGATATGAATTTGGCAGAGGACAGGCAATTGCTCTATGAACGTATGTGCAAAAACATGCAGAAGGATCGTGCTAAGCACAACATCCTGCCATTAAGCAAGTTTGGATTGATGCAGATTACTCGCCAACGTGTACGACCAGCGATGGATGTCAACGTGGAAGAGACTTGCCCTACTTGCTTCGGCACAGGCAAAATCAAGTCGAGCATCCTATTCACCGACCAACTGGAAAGAAAGATTGACCGACTAGTCAACAAGATTGGTGTCAAGAAATTTACTTTGTATGTAAATCCATACGTGGAAGCTTTTATCAACAAGGGTTTCATCTCTTTGAAACGCAAGTGGCAGTTCAAGTATGGATTTGGGTTCAATGTCATTCCTTCACAGAAACTGGCATTCCTCCAGTACGAATTCTACGACAAGGATAACCAGTATCTGGATATGCAGGAAGAACAAGAGACAAAGTAACTCTTAAAAAAAGTAATTATAAAAAAGGTGTTCCAATCGGAACACCTTTTTTGTTAGTATTCTATCTCATTATTCACCATTTTCTCAGTATCCCATGGCGCAGGAGCACCACCCAGATAGCGATGGAACCAGTCGAGGTGCGCATTATAGTAGAGCGGCATCGACTTCAGGTTGCTTGGCCAGTGACCATCATACTTCAGCACGATGAGACGGGAAGGGATGTTCAAGGTCTGCAAAGCCGTGAAGTACTGGAGGCTCTGGGTGTAAGGCACACGATAGTCTAACTCACCCGTCATCACAAGTGTAGGGGTCGAGAAGTTCTGGATATAAGAAGATGGCGACCACTTCTGGTAGAGGTCGGAGTTATAAGGCTGTCCCTGCAACTCGAAGTTAGGGAACCAAACCTCCTCGGTGCTTCCCCACATGGAGCGCAAGTCATAGACGCCCATCATCGAAGCCAAGCACTTGAATCGCTTGGTGTGTCCCTGCAGCCAGTTCATCATATAGCCGCCGTAAGACCATCCCATCGCTCCCATTCTCGTGGAATCGACATATTCGAGGGTAGCCAACTTGTCGGTTACCTTCATCACATCCTCGAAAACCTTTCCGCCCCAATCGCCAGAAATGGCACGGGTGAAAGCCTGTCCATAGCCCGTAGAACCATGAGGATTAGGATAAGCCACCACATAGCCAGCGCCCGGATAAACCTGCCAGTCGCCACGGAAGGAGTTCATCCATTGCATCTGTGGACCACCATGTACATTGATGATGAGCGGATATTTCTTGGTTGCATCAAAGTCGTGAGGCTTTACGATGAATACCTGCACCTTGTCGCCACCAGCTCCATCCACCCAGATGCTCTCCGAAGGACGAATATCCACCTCCTCTTCCAACTTTTGGTTGAGGAAAGTAATCTGCTGTTCTTTGCCACTAGCCACAGGAGCCCCACTCCACTTCTTCATCTGCTGACGATAGAGAGCCGATGGCTTGCCAGTGGTGCTATAGGTGTAATAAACCATACCCTTGTTGTCGAAGTCAAACTCAGAGATAGCCTTGCCTGAGATAACTGGCGAAATCGTCTGCTTGGCGATGTCGAGTTTGTAGAGAGGTTGCGCACCCTTCACTTCGCCCAAGAAGTAGATGCTCTTGCTGTCAGGAGCCCACTTGTAGTCATCCACCCAGTTGTCGAACTTCTCGGTCAAGATGGTAGATTTCTTTGCCGTTCTGTCATAGATGGCGAGGCGGAAGCGGTCTGACTCATAGCCTGGCACCTGCTGTAGGCGATATGCGATGTACTTGCCGTCGGGCGAATAAGTAGGCGTACCATCCCAAGCCTTGTTTTCCTTGGTAAGGCGAACTGGCTCACCGCCGTCCACCGAGACCGTCCAAAGGTCGGCATTGGTGCTAGCCTCCTGATGCTCATCGTGATTGGAGACAAAGCAAATCTCCTTGCTGTCTGGCGAGAAGTTATAGGCGATGCCTCCGCCGAGCA
>ERZ808259.445-NODE-445-length-18265-cov-4.121582_pt1 | contig 18265 bp, 19 predicted proteins | sample MGYA00521279_ERZ808259 | MGnify/ENA primary metagenome ERZ808259 (study PRJEB31516, sample SAMN03275586) | gut metagenome | biome: mammalia-associated habitat; material: feces | host: Papio cynocephalus | place: Kenya | collected 2012-07-27 ... | reverse complement strand
AAACCGCGTGCAATACCGCTCGCAATTCCAGTAACAGCACTTCTGCCTAAGTTGATACCTGCACCAGCTATACCGCCAAAACCCATACCGATAGCTGTGGTTGCGATGGTTGACTTAAGCATCTCATCAGAAAACATGGCTTCTTTCATGCCACCGACAAGGGATCCCCAAAATCCACCTGCACCGTTAGCCATAGCACCTGACAAAGCAATCTTTCGATTAAGCTCATCAATCTGTTTTTGCTGTTCGTCCGTGGCTTTCATGTCTGGGTTTTGCTGAACCTGACGATACAAATCTGAACGTTGTGCGTCGAGTTTCGCTAAATCCAGTGCGGCGCCAAAGTGATCACCAAACGAACGTGACGCATAAGACAAAGCATTCGTTTCGTCATGTTGCATTGCCATGAATACAGCGGGGTTGGCTTTGATAAAGCTGACAAGTTCCGGATGCGCTTTAAGATAATCTCTGCTCTTTTTCCATTTGGCAAGTTGCGTGTAACGCTGTGGATCTTGGTCAATTACAGAAGGAGGCAATCCCAAAGTAGCGGCAAGGTCAACCTTGTGCATTTGTCCTTCTGGTGATGTCTTACTGGAATAATTGGAATAGGCGTCAATAAAAGCGTGATCTTCTGATTGTTGTTTATATAAAGCCTGTTCGTAATTTGATAATGAATAAGGGCTGTCAGATTCTGTAGGAGCGTCACCTTCTGCAACTGGGGAACTTAGAAAGTTTTGATAACGTTCAAATCCAGCCTGAGTATCTAATGACGGAGTAGATTCTATTTTAGGTTGCTTTAAAGTGGGAATTGCTGAATATGCTTGATTAACTGCCGCCTGATAATCGTGTCCTTGTGAATTTTCAGAACTAGAATTATTGACGGCATTATTACCAGATTTAGAAACTAATTCGGGCATTGGTGAACCTCATACTATTATTAACAAGCTTTTTACTTGTCAATAATAGCATTAGTCACCGCCGTATTTTGATTCTGTAAATCCTTATATTTTGCTAATAACAAATCAGCAATATTATCTCTAAAGTCCATTCCAGTGCTTAAAGTATTACCGTTAATCATATCGCCAGTAATTTCAGGTGCATACTTTTCTACAAAATCATACGGCAACTGTATTTTTGTACCGTCTTGTTTCTTGTAAATAACAAAAGCATCAGGCACGGTCAATAATCTGCCTGTATCTTTATCACGCGGAACTAACTCGTTGGAATCCCAAAGCGTACCTTTATCAAGATATTGCGGGGTCTGTTCAAAGTAAGCCTGATTCAAACAGTCGATTAAATTGTCTTCTGTAAGATTGGTCTTTGGAATATTACGTGCCAACGAACCTACACGATTCTTTAAATCAACAGCGGCGTTTATATATTTGGTATAAGCAGGTGAACCTAGTTTTGGAATTTTACCGTCTTTAACTCCAGCCATTGATAAAGCATAATTAACCAGCTTATCATCAAACGGCGTTTTCTTTCCTGCGATTTTCTTGTAATAATAATCATCACAAGCCTGAGAATCTTCCGGGGTCATTCTGCGTTTCTGTTCATTTATTAGAGCACGTCCTTCGGCACTAGCAGGATCAGGAACTGATTTAGCCGCTTGTAATGCTTTTTTAGAAAGATTGGGATCTCTTAAAGAAATACGACTCTTTACATAATCCATCAAATGATATTCAGTCAATTTCTGTATTTCTTCGGTACTAAAAATATCATCGACGTTTTTAACCCTGCCTTCATAAATAGCTTGAGCGTTATTGTTTAATCTATCTTCGACTAGACTCTTTTTATATCTCAACGCATCACCGTCTTGTGTTGCCTTGAGTAAATCAGCACCTTCTTTTACGCCAGACGCTAAACGATTGTATTCTGTGTTTAAATCATCAACAGCCTTTGTATAATCATCAGGTTTCATCTGAGTTCTTTTATCTTCCAAGGCTTGTCTTCTTTTTGCATATTCAGCATTGATAGCCGCTAATACAACAGCAGGCTTACCTTGCATAGCCGCTTGTTTAGCCGCCAGTCTTTCTCGTTTGGCTTCCAATCGGTCAGCTAAGTCATGAATTTTGTTTTCATATTTTGCGACTGTGTCTGCGTCCATTTCAGATCTGAACTTCTTTAAATACCCTGATGCACTGCCGACGCTATCTTTGGCTAAGAACATATCCAAAGCACCTGAATGGAATGTGGTCATGGATTCAGTCATCAAATTTGTATACTGTTCTGAGTTCTTATCAATTCCATTCAGTTCAGCCAAATCATTAACTTCACCTGCAACGGAATTGTGATATTGCATGTAAACGCCTTTATCATCATTCCATGAGTTCACGGCGGTTATGGCTGTGTTACCAAGGTTTGCGATACGAGCTTTACTTTCTGAAACATTCCAAGAAAACACACCTTCGGCATAATGCTGTTGAGCCTGATTGAGCATGGTCTGCAAACGTGCACCTGTGCTCTGGTCATACATGCGCTGAATGAACGGATCATCTACACCGTTCTTACCTTGCTGAAAATCCGCTTTTAAAGTTTCAACGGCACTCTTATAACCATCAACAGCCGCCTTTCCTTTCTTGTTGTAGTAGCCGTTATCAGGATCAAACAAAGTATTCTGTGCAGCCTGACTGAAACGGTTATCCATTTCCTTAGCGGTAGCCTGTGCTTGAACACGATAAATCGCATCTATTCCATCAGCAAACTTTTGCATGCCGTCAGTCAAACTTCCTTTTAATCTCCCATTAGGCATCAGATTTGAAGAGATGTTTGATACTGGAGTGCTTGGATTTAAAAAAGCGTTTCCACCCACAAAGTCAGGGGTAATTGTCGGAGTACGTAAAGCCTGTGCCATTATGATCTTCCTTTTGCATTGGTAGCTTGTTTAGGTAAGCCTTGAGACTGTCCTATCACATCAGAATACTTAGTCATGATGTTTCCCATTCCAGCAAGCATCGCATTACCAGCTTGCATGAACGGATTAGTCTTACCAAGTTTTGCACTCGATGCGGCAAGTAATGATTGTGTCCCTTGCTGTTGATAACTCATTGCCTGACGTTCTGCGGCTTGAGCCTTTGAAAGCGTGGACATGGACATACTCCACAAGTCTGATTCAGCGCTGAACTTCATGGAATCCAAGACGTTGCCTGATGAGCCGTAACCAATCTTGACGCCTGATGCGCCTTGTTTAGCTTTGGTATCAGCTATCTGTTGCGCCGCTTGAAGTCCGTACAATCCTGCTTCATACTCGCCCTGTTTTCGTATGGCAAGCGACTGGTTATACGCTGTCTTAGCATTGATATCTGCAATCGCCGCTTGATGTTTGTATGCGCTTATCTGGGCTTCTGTCTGAATATTTGCAACGCGTGCACTAAAGAATGAATCAATAACACCTGAGACGGTTGAGCCAATAGTCATCCATTGACCAATACCGGCTAAGTTACCTGATCCACCTATGGCGTTTCCTAATGATGTTAAGGGTTGATCATACCAAGCCATTACTTACCAACCTCGCAATCCAAAGTCATTGATACAATTTCAACAGGCAAGCAGTCAGTTTTCTTAACACATACTTGTCCGTTTTGATCCCATTTACCGTGTACGTTCATCGACTCTTCGGATACGATATCTTCGGCAACCTCATCAGTGTATATATCCTTGTAATCTCTCACTAAAGGACTTAACTGTTTTAAAGTCGGACCGACTGACAATCCACCTGAGTGTCTAAGTTGTAAGGTCACACGGGATATATTCTTTGCCCTGCCTTTTCCTGAGCCTGTACCGCCTAAAACAATGAACGGTAAAGATGCCATATCAGCGTCAATAGGTAATCCCACATGAACGTGTTTAGCAGGTTTTCTTAAAGTGATTTGTCCGTTCTTCACCGTGTAACCTGTTGAATATTCACCGTCTGCAAATACCGCGACCGATTGTCCCTCAAGGTGCGTAAGATTTGAAATCACTGAACTTGCAGTACTGAAATTACCTGACAATGAAGAATCCAAGCAAATCAAGTTATTAGGAACGTACTCTTCAATAACTCCCATGCGTTCAATGTAGCGAACTGTGGATCCGTTGATAGTACGTGCTACAACAACATAAATAGAATCTTCACCAGCATCACCGCCCTCTGGAATACTGGTTACAGCTTCAAATGCGCCGTTACGAGTGATCACCTGTGACCAAGCGCAAATAGACTGTTCAGGCATATAGGTTGCAACGTTTAAGTTACCTGATGACGATACTTCATTAATACGCGGGAACGGAGCTTTGGAATAAGCCATATCCACCACACGATAACCGTCAAACAGATGTGTAGCTCTTAACGCGATATCGTTGGTTAAGTAACCGTAAACATCTCTTGAGTAACCTATCTCTCGTAAATGTCCACCGCGTGCTGTTGCAAAGATAGCTTGGTTAGTCGCGATGATAGGCTGAACATTGGTACTCCCAAAGTAGCTCTGAGGCTTAACTGAAATGTTAGATGGTGTAATAGCACCGCCTGATGCACTGCTTACCATCCATTCAGCTGATGCCGTAAACATCAAAAGGTTCTGCAATGAAACAATGTGTAAGATACGGTTAGCATCTCGTGTCATTGCTTGCACCTTGATACGATCATCATTCTCAAGCGGCAAGTGATAGCTTAATTCGTTATCAGTACCTGATGCGGTAGCCCAAATGGTCAAAGGTTGATTCTCGGTACCTGCAAGCCAACGACGCTGTTCAAATTCACCATTTGCACCGGGATAGTTTGCGTACACCGTCTGAGTAGTTACGCTTAATGTCGCACCTGATCCTTTTGGAGTTGTGATTGAAACCGTGGGATTTTGATAGTTGGATCCGCCATCAACAACGTTTACTCCAGTGATGTGTCCATTCGATACCGATGCTATAGCTTCTGCACCGCTACCGCCTGAAATGTTCACAATCACACATCTGGATTTAAGCCATGAAATTATTGTACTAACGGTGACTCCAGCACCACGCATCGCCGTTGCTATGTCGGAATCCGTGACATTCTTAAACGAGTTGTAAGCATTGTTTACCGTCACAAAATTAAAAGTAGTTTCCTGCTCATCAACTGTAACTGTGATTGATGTCTTACCATCATCTAGCACGCTTACAACTTCCGTATCGTCTGATGTATCCCAAAGCTCAAGCATTACGGAATAATCGCCGGAGCTAATCTTTTCAAGCATGTTCACTGACATGCCTTCACTTGCGCTTAATCCACGAGGAACTACAGAAACGTAATATCTCCCGTTCGTGGTCTTAACCCAGCAATGCCTAAGTTCAGTTGCTTCAATCAGCATGCTTTGTACAGTTGTGACCGTTACGGTATTAACCACGCTCAACTTAAAGCAAATACTGGAATAATCTGGAATTTCAGTTTCGTTGGCATCCAGTACAAACAAGAAAGGATGTAACGGCGGTATGTACATGCTTGACGCTTTCAAACTGACAAGCTGCATATTCGGATAACCTGAACCGCCATTAGTCACATTGATACTTCTGATAATGGCTCCAGATGCCGCGGCGTTTAGGGAATTGTCATATCTCGGAGGGGTCTCGGTAGTCTTAGCGGCGATGTTCTCGTCTTTGATTGATAACGTGTCAGTTGCGCCAATGTAACCGTACACACCGCCAATTAATCGATATACACGATAGTGGTCGGCACCTGATACAGCATCCCAAGAAATGGTGTTGTATGCACCGCTTAACGTGTAATTGCCTGCAATAGATACCGTGTTAGATCTAACTGACTCATGACCATCAGCATCAATTGCGGTTACTACATACGAAGAATTAATCTTGCCTTTGTATTTATCTTCTGTGTCACTGGGATAAGTTGCTGACGCTTTTATTCCAGTAGGAGCCGCTATCTTTGCTCCAAACGTTAAAGTCTCAAAGCGCCAATCATACATTCCGTAACGCTTTAATTGCGTCGGAACATGATTAATATGCGTGATAGTGACAATATCCGCTGACTGTTCATAGTGTAAATCGAACAGCTCGTCTTCTTTAAATGGTGATGCTACCTCATAAACACTTCCGTTCGCATTGAGCAAAACAGATCCGTCAACGATTACTCGCATGTAATAATCGCCAAATTCCAAGATCATGGTTTGTTCAGAAGAAAATACGAACGGAATTAAACGGACTTTCTTATTTGGATACTTGCAAGCGGTGACATACTCAAACCCCGGACGGGATCTAAGTCCACCTTGAGGGCGCACTAGGAAATTTTTAGCACGGCTTACACCGTAGCCATACTGACTATCATCGGGTCGACCGTACATGGTAGGACTTAATTCGCCTGCCATAAATCCATGCTGTGCTACTCGTGTCATACGTATCTTGCTCGTTCAAATTCAGATTCGTGGCGGTTGATCGTGGTACACGCCTGTTGTCCGTCTCGTGCCGCCGCTTCCATTGCGTACTGTTCTGCCGCTTTAAACATTTGAGTTGCCACCGTAACTCCAGTAGTACTCTTGATTAAAACTCCAGCCAGTTCGCCTGCAAGTTGCCACACGATGGCGTTTTCTACTAACGCCGGAATACGCTTTACAGTTTCAGGTAATTTCTGATATTCAGCCCAAGCATTAGGCGTGTTAGTCAGGATCACCATGTTGCCCTCTGCCGTATTCTCAACTTCATATTTATCTGGGTTCGGCTCTTTGAAATATTCACCGCGATACACACACTTCAAATACGCACAATCAGCGGGATACTGATAAATCTTTGTATAAGGTGGGTGCGGATACGTGAAGACTTCGGCAAGCTTGTCCCTTACTCGCATAAATGTGAAGTCGTAACTCTGCAATATCTTGTCCCTTGCTACCGGGTAGAATTGCGCACAAAGCGCTTCCTCATATATTTCACTATCTGCGGAAACGCTTTTGAGATTGGCATCTTGCCCTATTCTTCCTAGAGCAAGATTGCACAACGTGAGTATGGAACTCACAACTAGCCACCTACACCCGGGGTATCAGATGACGAAGAGCTTGAAGTAGTCTTTTCGGACGTAGCAGATCCAACGTCAGGTGCAGCCGTACGATCCCAGCTTTCCATGACATCCAAGAACTTCCAAGGCTTCATCTCGGTGATCTGGTCAGTGATGAGCAATGAATAGGTATCAGCTTCATCAGCAACCTTTTCACCCACCAACATAGGACGACGGACGGTAATTCCAGATGCGGGGGTAAGTTCTTCTGCGTGACCTAAGTCAGCCAAAGTTCCGTTGCCGTCTGGAGTACCGCCAACTACGAACTTACCGATGAGATACTGTTTAGCCAAAGCACTAGGCAATACCGGTAAAGGCAAAGCATAAACAGCACCACGCACCAAACCTTTCTTATCGATTACGCCAGATGAGATCATCTCAACATAATCAGTATTAGGAGTGGCACTATCGGCAGTCAGCAACTTAAGCTGCAAGTCCTTAGAACCTGCACCGTGACAAATTAAGACTGCGTAAAACGGACGCATAGGGAATGAGTTAGCTACTCCCATATCAAGCACTTTAGGTGCAAGCCCGGTAGTAGTAACGTTCGCATGATCCGCCATATAAAGCTTGTTATCAGTGATCATCTTTCACCTCACTTAACCAAGGTTTCATCAATGCGGAGTGCATCAACGCGGCGCATAGGAATACCTGAGAATGAGCCAAATCCAGATGCCTGTTTACCCGGAGCCGCAAACTGATTGCTTGCTTCCTGGAATGACAGAACATTGCCAGAGAACATCAAGCCCTGTTTCTGCAAGGAGCTATAGATATAGCGGTTCATGTAGAAAGCGGGACGACCTGCGCTCAAGGACGGTACGGTGTTCATAGCGTCAATCATCAAACGCATAATATTGGTCTGAGCATTAGGAGCCTGAGTGCCAGTACCCTGTCTTAAATCCTTTACGCTGATGTTGGCAATACGCACGATGTAACGAGGATCAAGAACAGCCAAACCTAACTTCCATGAGAACTTGGTGCGCTGAACTTCCAAAGAGAGAGTCTCGTTATCCTCACCAATCTGCTGAATGGTAGAAACACCCAAGTCTTTCTTTTCTAATCCCAAAGCAGTGCCCTGCGGATAGAGAGTGCAAACGGTAGTATCTGACCACACAACCAAGTAAATCGAGGTCAACTGTTCAGTAGACTTAGAACCCTGACCACCACCAGCATCGATGATCTGATCTTCAAACTGTCCAACCTTGCGGCTGTAACGAGTAGCAAGACCATTGAATGAGCCGGCATCATCAGCTACAGATGCGTAAAGCAACATAGTAGCCATGTCCTTGTTAAACTTATTCAAGAACTGCTTATCACGCTTCATCAAGAAGTCAGCTTTGTTCTTAGCCATCTTGAGCAAGTCCACGTCAATCTGAGCACGACCTTCAAACATGGCACAAGACTCTTCTGCTGATCCCATCTGGAAGTCTGAATCAGGGGTACCTAAATTGAATTTCTTGATATAGAACTTAGGCTCTTTCAGCACGGTTGAGAAAATGTGCTTCATGCCTGAGTTACATTCCTGCGGCACGGCGTCGAGTAAGATCTCATTAGTCTGTGCCAAAGTGTCTACCAACGGCAAGACCTCATTGTTTGGACCATAGCCACGAGCGAGATCTAAGTAAGTCGGCAGAGAATTGTCATACAACTGCATTGTTATTTCTCCACATTACAGTACATGATTGTCGTTGTACTTTTCGTACATTGCCTTTAGCGGGTTTTCTCTGAGTGCCTTTGATGCCTGTGAATTGCCGCCTATCAACTCACGAGGAGAATCGTTTGAAATAGCTTCACCGACTTTACGCATTCCACGTATAAAGTCAGGATTGTTAAACAAGCCCATCTGTTGCATGAGCTCTTGAGCCTTTGGAGAGAAGAAACTAGAAAGCGCTTTGTTTGCATAACGCTGTGTAGTTGCCAAATTGCGACCGCCTATTTCAGGATCGTTTCTCGACTGTTCAGCCCATTGTTCATAAGTCTTAGTAGTCTGCTCGGTAATATAGTCACCAATGGCATTTACTACCGTTTGTCCCTGTGACTGTGAAAAACCAAGTTCACGACATAAAGAACCAAAGCCAACTTGAGCTTCTGGATCCAAAGTCATATCCTTATAAGAAAAATCTGAATACTGTTCAGGAACATTAGTATTAGGCTTTTCCTGTGCCTGTTCCTTCTGACCTATGATCCCATCAGATGCTGTATTGTCCTGCGGTGCCTGATTAGCTCCCTGTGGAGCTTCCTGCGGAGTCGCATTTTGTGCATCATTGGTTTGATCTCCAGTAGGTAAATTTACATTGGCAAAGCCGCCGACGGTTGCACCGTTTGCAACAGTCGTAGTATCCGGAGTCTGTGCAGATGCTGCACTCGGAGCTTCCGCATTATTCAATATAGAATCCATGATTAGTCCTCAAGTTTCGTTTCAGGTTCTTTGTGATCCGTGTTTTCTTTGACCATACGCAAATACAATTCAGGACATATTTCCTGCAACTGAGCAAAGATTAAGGTGCCTATATATTTGCGTCCTTCATTGAAAGCAGTCGCATGCGTCTGTTCACCTGCGTATGCCAACTGGAATATCTGAGCGTTATCCAATAACTCCCAAACAAACTTTCTTCCTTCAACGCTTTTCATAACCTCTTTGAGGTTGTCATCGTCAAAGATAAATCCAGTTGCGTTGTTGTCAGCCATCATCAATACCCCATGTTCTGAGCCATAGATGCTGCACTTTGAGAGCCGCCGCCTATACCAAGCTCTTGTAATAAGTCTTCACCGGATCCCACGTTCTGCGCATTAGCAAAACGTTCTGATGCCTGTGCTGACTGATTCAAAGCCTGACCTGCGGCTTGCATCTGTTGCGCTTGCATTTGCTGTTCTTGCATCTGTTGACGCTGTTGCTGAATAGCTTGGACTTCCTCATCAGTTCTCATCACTTCGGCAGGTACTCCCATCTTGGCTGAATACACCGACAAGAACTTGGAGAAATTGATCCCATCAAGCACGGTAGGATCGATTTGTGCCATAGGCTGAATCACCGACAAAAGACGATCCATCTGCGTGATATCTGATGACTTCTGAGCCTGCGCCATCATGGATACAAATTGCATCTTGATAGGCAAGTCCTGTAAGCGTTCAGGCAACGGAGGTAAAGTGCCGTTGTTGGCTCGGATTTGATACGCAATCTTGATTAAAGGCTCGTGTATCTCGTCCTTCATACGTAACAACATCGGTCCAAGCATCATGAGTTTTTCTTCACGACGCTCTGAAACTTCTGTAGCAGTCATCTGACGCTCGGTGTCGTTCTGCAACATCAAGAACAAATCCACATAGGTGTCAGCTCGGATCTGCTTTTCTATCTTGTCCTCTGCCAGCATCAAACCTTGCATGTCCATTTGAGCATTGACCAAAGGCTTGATTGGATTGTTACCAGTGGCATCAACCACCGTGTAACCACCTGCAAAGTTGTTGATAGTGCGAGAGCGATAAGTAGGTGGACCTTGTAAAGGCGGATTCATGGACAAGTCAATGCCTTGCAGTTTGCGCTTTTCCATGACCTGCAATTGCTTAACACTGGGTAAGATAGTCATTCCAACACCAGTGCCATATATATCGCCAGCGTTTAACTTCCAGCGAGGGCATAAAGCAGGGAAATAATCAAATCCAGATTCAAGCAAGTATTCGTCCTTGCCTGCGTTTTCCTCAAAGTACCAAGAGCCCCAAGGCTTATTCTTAGCGTCTTTCTTTGTGGAATCGAAATTCTTACGCGGTTCGATAGCGTGGATCACCGTAACCCAGTCGTCCAGCTTACGGTTGTTATATAAATAACGTGTACCTTCGGTGACGTTATCTATTCCAAAACGTGATACCAGCTGACCTACAGTCATGCGGATCTCACGGTAAAGCGTATCTACCACACCGCGTCCGTCTGTTGAAATAGCATACTGTCCTGCGGTCAACGGATATAAACGCAAACCGTCTTCGTCATCTTCAAAGACCAAACATGCACCTGTACCATAGGTTGCTGTTTCTTCGTATAACGTTTGGAGGGCTAAGTAGGTATTTGATTTATTGAAGTCGTCAAGTATTAAATCGCGTACCTGAGTAGCCCAAAGACGTGCTTCCACATCAGCAGTCATATCAACACCGTCAAGCATGAAGTTAAACCACGGACGGGACGGTGAAGATGCACCTGCAAGCAGACCTGAACCTAGGGATCCCATGCAAGTGGTAGCCATCTGATTTACGATGCGATTGGAATTTTTAGGCTTGTTCTGAGTGGTCTCAATAAACGAACCAGTATCAGGACTGATATAACGTGAAATCTCTTGCCAACGTGCCATCCATGGCTGACGCTCGGATTTGAGATCAATCCAGCGGTTGTACAAGTTTGATTTTAATTCTCTGTTATACAGCATCATTTATTAGCGTTTTCCTAAAAGGGACTGCTTACCTAAGAACAAATTGCCCGGATTCTTTCCAATCAAAATAGAAGAACTACCAACACTATTAGGACTATCGCCCCTTTCGTACTGATCACTTCCAGTTGACTGCGATGTCTGATATAGCGGCGTGGTATCAGCTGTATTGCTCCCGCCACTGTCGTAATAAACAACCTGCGGCTGTTGCTGTCCAAGAACATCGTTTACAAGATGCCCCGGTCCTCTGATAAGTTCGCCGCCGACCTTTTCAACGGTTTTACCAACAGAACCGCCAATAAGACTGCCAACAGCACCAATACCAGTAGTAACACCGCCTACAATCTTTTTGACTGTTTTAGAACCACCTGAACCGCCGCCAGAACCACCAGACATAGTTCACCTCAAATATTGCTACTATTGTTGTAACGCTCGTAACCTGTACGTCCGTTATTAAACGAATCAGTACTGTTTAATTTTTTATCCTGAATGGTGTAGCCTTTATTAAGACCGCTCAAGATATTGGAATAACCAGAAGAACCGCCAGTATCAAAATCTTCTACATTCGGAGCTTGCTGATTAGCGGCGTTATATTGCATCTCTTGCTGTTTAGCTTGATCTTCTGCCTGAGCTAATTGCTGAGCTTGCATTTCTTTCTGTGCGTTTAATTGACGCTTGGCATTATTAGTTTGTTGCACGCCATTAAATAAGCTCACGGCGGCTAAAGCAGCTGTTGCTATTGCAGTACCAATCATTCGTGAAACCTCTTAATATACGTGCACCCACCTTTTAAATACTCTTTACGGTTTTTAAAACACTGTTCCATTGGAGTATCAGGATGCGGCTCCCACCAAAATTCTTCTGCGCCTTTATATCTTGCCAACCGTTCAACCTCTTTAATAACTCGTCCACCTGCGAACCCACGATATTTAGGAACTAGGTAAATGTTATCAAGCGTTGCGAATATCAGTTGACCATAAAAATGTTTTAAAACAAAGAACGCTACAAAACCAATTATATTATTTCCTGAATAAATTTCAAAATAATTATATTGATTATTCGGCAATAATAAGTCATAACCAGTAAAATCTAATTCCAGATTAGGATCTACTTCATCTCGAAGCGCACAAGCAAATTCATAATTCTTTGGATTTAAGTCTTCACGTTTATAAATTTGCTTGAATAACAATGACATATTACACCTTAATAAATGTTTTTTGGTAACAACATTCTATTTTTTTATACCCGTGCTTTTCTCTAAAACATTTTTCTAATGCACTTCCAGTATGAGCACTCCAAGTAAAATCTGTTGCACCTTGGTCTTTTGCTATTTTCTCTACAGCTTTTATTACTCTGCCACCTCTTAATCCACGGTATTCAGGTAATAAATACAGATGATATAAGCCTGCACGCTTATATACAGAGAAGACATCTCTAGTAATATTAAATGCGACAAATCCAATTTGCTTTGTACACTGTTTATCGTCGTAGATTTCTAGCCACCAAAAATCGTTACTACCAAACACATAATCAAAGCCGCTAAAATCTAATACCCAATTTGGGTCTACTTCTTTAATCAATGCTTCAATTAAGTCGTAGTTAGTCTCGTTTAGCTCTGTTTTATTAAAAATACGTTTAAAATAAATCATACTGCTAACCTTTCACACTCTTCTTCATAATGCGCTAACGGATCGTAGTCAGTATTGTTTTGTTTATACGCACCCGTCTTTGATGAGAATCCAACAGGCTCTGCTAGACTTAAACAAAGCGCATCGGCTAAATCTGGAGAATGACCTAAGCGCTTTTTAATATCTTCTTTTGATTCCAGCACCATGCGACCTGCGGGATCGTATTTGTACGTTGGGTATGTAAGTTCGTCACAGGTAGCACTATCTTCAATCCAACCGCCACTGCGTATCCATTCCTTAACGTGATGCCACATTTCAGCACGACGGTTTTTATAGAGCTTGTCGTTAATCGCCCTGCTGCCAAATGGAACTTCAATAACTTGCATAAATCCCAACTGGTGCAGACGATCAATAACGCCGCCGCCCTGTCCGCCGTCGATGAATACATACTCACACTCTTCAACATTAATAAAGTTTGCAATGCGTGATGCCGTCGCCATGTTGTCATAACCTTTGAGCACGATAGGTTTATAAGCATGCAAGCCACGACGAGGATAGAGAACGGTAGAGTCGGATCCGAAACGGGCAACGTCGACTCCCAGAATAAGCGGATAATCCAACATCTCACGGTCGCTGTAATTGCGTTTAAGTGATTCGTTGGTTTCAATCGCGGATATCAACTGGTCATCAGCTTCCACGTCAAAGTTACACAGGAACTCTTTCTCAAATGCTTGCGGTGACATTGAGTTGCGGGCGTCTTCAATATCCTGCGGTTCTATGGCGTCAGTCTGATAGACTGTATACTTCTTACCCTGCCAGTCAGCCTTTTTGGGATCCTGCGAACGAACCCACAATTCATAGAAAAGGTTGTGACCGTTTGGCGTTCCAATGAACATACCCCAGCCCTGACGACCTTTATCAATCAAGGTAGGATAGATAATCTGCTCCCATGTCTCACGTTTGATGTTGGCAACCTCATCGACCACAACGCCGTCGAAATGAATACCACGAATTGCTTCTGCGTTTTCAGCACCAAACAACTGGAGCATCGGCTTGTGCGGATTGACCAAAAGCGTGATGGTATGCGCCTGCTCATTGACCGAGATCATCTTGTTTGCTGATAACGGACGAATGAGAGTCTTAAGACGATTCCAAACGTTACGTACGGACTGCGACAACTGCGGTGATACATAAGCATAGAGAGCGTCGTCTTTCGTGGTGTTCACCCAGCAGTCAATCAGCTTAAGCAGCGCAAGCTCTGTTTTACCTGCACGACGATGTAACACTAGAACAGTGAAACGGGACTTTAAATCCGTGCATTCCTTCTGCCATTGGCGCAAAGGCTTGCCCATGTGTAGGTTTGTTTTATGAACTTGCGGCGCTTGATTCATTTAGCGGTCTCCTGTAACGACGTGGAGATCACGAACTCATTAGACACGGCACTTTGAGTATGAGTTGTTTTTACTCCCACAGAAAGCTTGTGATTGCCATAAAGCTCACGGTCGAGCTTGGACATTTCATTTTCAATAGATTTAATCTTGGATAATTCCACCATGACGTACATCTTAGGAACAGGCGCATCGGCATCGTGGGTTATTTCCTCAAGATGCTTGTAAATAGCGTCTCGTTTCTCTGAGAGCGTCTGAGCACGTATTCTTCTGATGATCGCAAGATATGACGTGAGAGTAGGAGAACTCATAACGCGATACATGAATTTCACGAAAGGTAACTCAAGATTTTTTGCAACCGTCTTCAAAGTCACGTCATAGTCGTTTCCATACGCTTCCATAGCTTTCATAATTTCACCGTCGTTGTATTTGGCGGTAAATCCAGAAACTGGCATGTCAGTGTATTCAAGCGACAAGTCAGGTACATCAAGTTCCATATCAATCGGGACATTAGCCTTATCCATAGGCGCAATGTCCATGATCTGAAACTTCTTCTGCTTCCTAGCTGAAAAAGGTGAGTGTTCTCCGTGGATAATTTCAGGAACACTAATTGTTGAATCTCTTAGGTTCGCTGCCATGGTTTACTTCTTCTTTGGTTTTCTCATACACGTCAATAAGCGTGTTTAATTGAATTGCTATTTCGTCTCGTTCAGTTGCGAGAACGGCGGCTGATTCAAGACATTTATCAAGCGCTCTTTCCCGTCCACTGTCGCTTTCTGCTTTAATTCCGCATTTAATTCCGGCATTACTGGACACTGTCTCATCATTACCTGCGGCGGTAGTGTTTGAGCGCACCCGGTCACGCATAGCAACGAGAGAACGATTAAGGGAATCCAAAATTGCTTTTTGCTTGTTACGCTCATCAGCCAGTTGTTTATCAGCATCATCTTGTAACCTCTGTGCCGTTCGTGATTGTTCTTGAGCCTGCTCGTTTGCTTTGCTCAATTCCTGTTGTAGCTTGTAATAAGCCTGATGCTGTCTGTCCGTTTCCGCATGCACGCCGTCTGAATAACCAGCGTGATATATGGCTACCATCATCATCAACAATCCCAAGCCAATGCCTAGGATTGAATAAAATCTAGTCATGATTTTTTCCTCTTACGTAGCTCATAAAAAACAGTAAGCACGAGATTTAACGCACCGTAACTGATATAAATCCACGGCTCAGGGAATACGACGAGTAATAAAAAGAAAATCGCTACTTCCCAAAATAAAGCCAGTAAAGCAACGTTTGACGGAAATTCCATAATCATCTGCCCTTATTTAACCAATACATCAACATATCTTTTAAATCAGGCAAAAGATGTGATACAAAATTGCGTAAGGTTAAAAATCCAAGAGTTCCGAATACAAACGCACATGTCCAACATTCCCACATGGATAAGCCATGCTCAAAATACGCAATGCCAGTAACAGGAACGGAGAATATTCCCATCACTATCGCATCTACTATTTTTGAAAATATCTGCGGCGGCTTTTTCGTTAAGACACTTCTTCCTAACGACGCTATAAAAGCCATTGCAAAAGCTACTTCCAAAATGAGTGCTTCATTTGCGTTGACTACTTCATTAAACATATTCGCTTAAATTCCGTGTAATTTATTTAAAAGCTCAAATACACGCTTCCCCTTTCGTATAAAAGCTCACTGGTATTTAAGCGATGGTTAATATTAAGTATAGCCAATTAGACGCGAAATTAAATATATTCCACGAAATTCCAGATAAAAAAAAGCCACCCCGAAGAGTGACCAACATTAGGACTTAGATAATAACTACAGAAAAGAGAAAAGATATGAAACGCAAGCATCTTCAAGAGGTTATAAGTAGCACTCATAGCATTTGGCGACCCAGCATAAACACTAAAAGCGCTACTTATAATCCCTTGATCCACGGACTTTAATTTTGTTTTCTAACTACCGTCCACAAAATTAAATTAAACGCTGTCTTCCGTGACGTTTAAAAGTCCGCTTGAGTTAATTCCAGTTTCGATAATCACGGTAATTTCAACTGGAGATCCGTACCTTTGAAATTACGCGAAACTAGAATCAACTCAAGCAAACCTTTGCACTGAGTTCCAAACCTACAAACCCAGTGCATCGGCGGCTTAAAGCAAGTAACTTTTGTCTGAGCATATTTCACTGAGAGGGATGGAAATAGCAGGGCTTATACAAAAGCTACATGGTTAATTATATTTATCCAGTCATTTTGTTTCAATGAGATTATTCAAAGTACTTTTATTTGAAATGTAAAGAAATTAAATAATCCCAGTTACACGCAATTAAACCCCGCCAATGTAAAGATAGCAAAATGCGGAAAGACATAATCCACCATAAGGGACTAATAAAAAACAAGCCCAGTTCAACCAAGGCATAAACTTTACATACTTATCATCGCCATAGTGATATGTAGCTAAATACCATGCAGTTAATATGACTCCACCTGTAAGTAAAATTGCGAACGCCCAAAGAAACGTAAAATCCGTACGATGGAAAAAAGCACCATAATATGCACATTCTGATGCGTAAATTAAGAAATAAGCTACCAAGAAATAAATCAGTGTTGTAAAGAACCCCAATACAGAAATAGCAGATGACTTCCAACCTGTAATGTTCTTAATCATAGGTTTGATTAAATAGAAAAAAGCCCCTAGCTCAAACAAGAATAGTAAGAAAGTGTAAATCATAGATCTCCTCCACTGCTAAAGCGTACAAACATTTTAAAATCCAGCTGCCAAGCAAAGCATGCTTTCTACTCTGAAAACGTGGAGTCCCACACAAATCCAAAACAAAAAGTAGGAATCCTACCCTAGAAAAACGGAATCCTAGAAATCCCAAAAAAGCATGCTTTCTAAAAATCCAAAATCACAAGAAAGGGATCCTACAGGGAAAACAAGGAATCCTAAAAAAATGAGCGGGGTACGTGGATGAGTATTTTAGATGCGCCGACAGCCATCTCTTTCCGATGCTTGGGGGTGCCGGTGGTCGGGGTCGAAATTCCAGCGTCGGAATCCTACTTTTTTTAACTTTTGGCACGCTTTATGCTTGCACCCAAAAAGCCCCTTTCGATTTTTCAATGTGGCACGATACTTGCATGAAACTATTGGCACGATTATTACTTACACCCATTTCATATTTTGGCACGCTTGTTGCATGTAAAAGTTGGCACGCCCTATGCTTTCGTACACCCCAAACCGCCACAAACCGCATGGGAAAGCCATCCGCGCATAATTTAACATAATGCAGATTATGCGAAGTTGGTGGGATTTTCTCTTTAATTCCAATGAGTTAAGCTAATTCCTGCGTCCGGTTGCGTGTAATTTCGATTATTTCACCCACATTCACGCTTTGATTAAAACACCCCAAACGCCACCATTTTTAAATTAAGCTCCAAAAAATCCAAAGGCGGCATCAATTCCAAAGGCTAAGGGCGGCTAAGGATACGGATAAAGATTAGATGCTATCTGTCTAGTATTTTAGATTTATTGTCTAGCATAATAGATTTTTGGGTGTTTTTGGGGCTCAAATGTCACGCTTAGAGCTTAAGCGAGAAAAAAAGCCTTATAAATCAATGACTTGACAGGCTTGACAAAATTCCACCTATTTTAAAATATATAAAAACGTATCACGTGAACGATATCTCACTTAAAACAACCTTTTTTAAATTTTCTAAAATTTTTGCCAACTTGCCACCATTTGGATTATTTAAGTGGATTATCAATAGTTTAAGGCTTGACAATTGGATTTCACGCATTGCCACCAAATTGCCACCATGCCAG
>ERZ808259.443-NODE-443-length-18304-cov-49.075949_pt1 | contig 18304 bp, 15 predicted proteins | sample MGYA00521279_ERZ808259 | MGnify/ENA primary metagenome ERZ808259 (study PRJEB31516, sample SAMN03275586) | gut metagenome | biome: mammalia-associated habitat; material: feces | host: Papio cynocephalus | place: Kenya | collected 2012-07-27 ... | reverse complement strand
TTTTACTCATAAAAAGCATTTTTTCAACATAGTTCGTACAAATGACATAGACCTGATAGCATAAAAAAAGGGAGGGGCTATAACCACTATCCGAGAGAATTATAGGGGAAAACGGCAGATATGAGCGAAAAAAGAAACCGCACTTGCATATATCAAAGATTTAAGGTAACTTTGCAGCGCAAACAAAAACTCTTAACCTTATGGACATTGCATTGGTTGTTATTCTGATAGTGGCAGGGGTGATTCTCCTGCTTTTGGAGTTGTTTCTTCTGCCCGGTTTCGGCATAGCCGGTGTTGCCGGTTTTTTGAGTCTGGCGGGTGCAGTGGCAGCGGCTTATCTGCGTATCGGCACCACGGCGGGACATATCACGCTGGCAGCGGCTATCGTAGCAGCCGCATTGGCGGTGTATGGTTTTATCCGCAGCCATGCTTTGCAGAAAATGGCATTAGACACATCCATTGAGTCGAAAGTGAAACTTGCCTCGCCGGGCAAGAAAATAGAAGACTTGGAGCATGATGCGAAGGAGATGGACAAAGAACGCAAGAGACAGCAATTAACAAGTAATAATTAACAATTAACATACACGGTTAATTGCCGTTAGAGATAACGAAAACGAATAAAAACAAAACTTGCAAAAATTGTCTTGCGGGACAATATGTCCAGCACAGAAAACAATAGTTCAGGAAATTATGAGTTAGAGATATTGTCAAACCAAATAAACACACGATTTATGGAAGTAGGTATGATTGTACTATTGGCTATTATCGCCGTCTTTTTGATTATCTTTTTTTATTATGTACCCTTTATGCTTTGGGTGAACGCCCAAGTGAGCGGGGTGCGCGTATCGCTGGTGCAGTTGTTCCTGATGCGTATCCGTAAGGTGCCACCCACGAGGATTGTAAACTGTCTGATTGAGGCACACAAAGCCGGTCTGACAGACGTAAAACGCGACGGATTGGAGGCACACTACTTGGCGGGCGGACATATCGAGCGCGTAACACACGCTTTGGTCTCAGCCTCGAAAGCCGGTATTCAGTTGACTTTCCAAATGGCTACGGCTATCGATCTGGCGGGACGCGATGTATTCGAGGCCGTGCAGATGTCGGTAAATCCGAAGGTAATTGACACTCCGCCCGTTACAGCAGTGGCAAAAGACGGTATCCAGTTGATAGCCAAAGCGCGTGTTACAGTGCGTGCCAACATCCACCAGTTGGTCGGCGGTGCCGGCGAAGATACGGTGCTGGCGCGTGTCGGCGAAGGTATAGTCAGTTCGATCGGTTCGGCAGAAAGCCACAAGCAAGTATTGGAGAACCCGGACAGCATCTCCAAATTGGTATTGAGCAAAGGATTGGACGATGGTACGGCATTTGAGATATTGTCAATTGATATTGCCGACATTGATGTAGGCAAGAATATCGGTGCGCAACTGCAGATGGACCAAGCCGAGGCGGACAAGAACATTGCCCAGGCGAAAGCCGAGGAACGCCGTGCGATGGCGATTGCCAACGAGCAGGAGATGAAAGCCAAAGCGCAGGAAGCGCGTGCGAAAGTGATTGAAGCGGAAGCCCTGGTGCCGCAGGCAATGGCAGAAGCGTTCCGCAACGGCAATCTGGGTATTATGGATTATTACCGTATGCAAAACATACAGGCCGACACCGCTATGCGCGAGGCTATAGGCAAGCCCGCAGAGAGCGGTAAGAAGAAATAGTGAAAGTAGCAGTGCTGCAATATCCCATTGCTTGGGCAGACAAGCAGACCAACCTGCGCCTGACCGAGCAACACCTTGCCGCGTTGGCTCACCGAGCCGACGTGGCTCTTTTGCCGGAGATGTTCACTACCGGTTTCTGTACAGACCGTCCGGACTTGGCAGAACCTGCCGACGGCGAGACGATACAGCGATTGCAGCATTGTGCCGATACGTATGATTTGGCGATTGCGGGGTCTTTTATTTACACAGAGAAAGGTTGTCTGTACAACCGCGGTTTCTTTATCCGACCTAAGAAAAAGCCCGTATTCATCGATAAAAAGCACCTCTATGCCCACGGCGGGGAAGCAGCGTTTTTCTCGGCAGGAGAGAGCAGAGAGGTTGTGGAATACAAGGAAGCCAAATTCCGCCTGTTAGTGTGTTACGACTTGCGTTTTCCCGTTTGGGCGCGCAACACCACGGGACACGGCTATGATATACTGCTCGTTGTTGCCAACTGGCCGCAGATACGTATTCAGTATTGGGATGCCCTATTACCGGCACGGGCAGTGGAAAACCAGTGCTATATATGCGGTGTGAATACCGTGGGCGACGACGGACTCGGTTTGCACTATAATGGTCATTCTGTAGCCTACGACACCCGCTTACAACCGATAGTGCATTTTGAGGACGATGAGGAGGGAACGAAAATAGCAGACTTTGACATAGAGCAACTGCACCACTACCGCGAGGTTCTGCCCCTATGGCAGGATGCTGACCGGTTTCAATTTGTAAATGTATAAGTGTGTAAATTTGTAAATGCCGGTAATGGGATCGTATTGGAACATACATACGCTTGATGAGGAACAGAAAGCCCTCTGCGAGTCGCTATCCCGCGAATTGAATATCAGTCCGCTCTCTGCACAACTACTGATTGACAGGGGTATATCTACGGCAGACGAGGCGCGTGCTTTTGTGCGCCCGCTGCTTTCGCAACTGCACGACCCGTTCCTGATGCGCGATATGGACAAAGCCGTAGAACGGCTCTCGGAAGCGATTGCAGGACATGAGCGGATTATGGTCTATGGCGACTACGATGTGGACGGCACCACGGCGGTGGCACTGATGTACACGTTCCTACGCACGCAAACCGACAACCTGACTTTCTATATTCCCGACCGCTACACCGAAGGATACGGTATATCCTACAAAGGTATTGATACGGCACAGGCAGATGGTTGCACACTGATTATCGCCCTTGACTGCGGTATCAAGGCTGTGGACAAGGTGGAATATGCGCATGCAAGAGGTATCGATTTTATCATCTGCGACCACCATACCCCCGGCGACGAACTGCCACAAGCCGCAGCGGTACTGAATATGAAACGTGCCGACTGCGGTTACCCCTACAAGGAACTGAGCGGCTGCGGAGTAGGCTTCAAGTTGGTGCAGGCCTATATGCACAAACACCATATCCAGGAAGAACAAGCCTACACACTGCTACCCCTGCTGGCGATGTCCATAGCCTCTGACATTGTGCCGGTTACAGGCGAGAACAGAGTGCTGGCATACTATGGTTTGCGGCAACTGAACAAACGCCCTCCGGTAGGTGTATATGCGATTATGCAGGTGGCTGGCATTGCTGACAAGACAATCAACATATCCGATCTTGTTTATAAAATAGGTCCGCGTATCAATGCTTGCGGGCGTATCCAATCGGGTGCCGAGGCGGTACGCCTGCTTATTACGGACGACCTCGCTTTTGCGCAGCAGCAGGCACAAAGCGTCAATACCTACAACGCCGAGCGCAAAGACTACGACAGCAAGACCACCGAGGAGGCTCTGGAGATGCTCTCTTCCGACCCCGACAACGACCGAAAGCATACAACGGTAGTCTTTTCGCCTAATTGGCACAAAGGGGTGGTCGGGATTGCTGCATCGCGCCTGACAGAGCAGTATTATCGTCCCACCATTGTCCTAACCGCCGGCGAGAACGGCATAATATCCGGTTCTGCACGCTCGGTGAGCGACTTTGATATATATACGGCTATTGACTCCTGCCGCGATCTGCTGACCAATTTCGGCGGACATAAGTTCGCTGCCGGACTAAGTATGCCCGAGGAAAATCTCCCCGCTTTCAAGCAGCGCTTTGAGGAATACGTCTCGGCACATATCACGCCCGAGCAACTACAACCTGCTATCCATATAGAGGCGGAAATACGGTTGGACGACATTACACCGCAGTTCTTCAATATCCTGCGCCATCTGGAGCCTTTCGGTCCCGGTAACCCGCGTCCGACTTTCGTAACCCGCAACTTGATCAATAACCATAGTACGCGCCGTGTAGGACAACAGGGGGCGCACCTGCATCTGGATGTAACCGACCGCACGGCGGCTATCGCAGGCATTGCCTTCGGACAAGGCGACAAAGCCCGGCATCTGCAGAACGGCAATAGCGCGGATATATGCTACCACTTGGAGGAAAACACCTTCAATCACCACACCACCATTCAGATGACGGCAATAGACATACACTTGAATAACTAACAGACAATCAACTATAATACAATGTTTTCGGAAAGAGATACCAAGGGGCCTGCACAGCGTCGCGGCAGTGTGGAGGTGGTATGCGGCAGTATGTTTTCGGGCAAAACTGAGGAACTGATCCGCCGTATGAAACGGGCAAAGTTTGCCAAACAGAAAGTGGAGATTTTCAAGCCCGCTATTGATGTGCGCTACTCGGAAGAAGATGTAGTGAGCCACGACCATAATGTGATACAATCGACCCCTGTTGATTCCAGTCAGAATATTCTACTTCTTGCCAATGACATCGATGTGGTGGGAATTGACGAGGCGCAATTCTTCGATATGGGCATTGTAGATGTATGCAACCAGTTGGCATCACACGGCATACGTGTGATTGTGGCGGGTTTGGATATGGACTTCAAGGGCATACCTTTCGGACCGATGCCCGCCCTAATGGCAATAGCCGACGACGTATATAAGACCCATGCCATCTGCGTCCATTGCGGCGATTTGGCATACGTGAGCCACCGCCTGGTATCGTCCGACAAGCGTGTCCTCCTCGGTGAGACCGACTCCTACGAACCTCTCTGCCGCGCTTGCTACGAAAAAGCCATAGCCAACGAACATAAGCAATAAATCCCGTTGAATACGGAGATAATCGGTGGTTTTGTTATAAAGTTTCCTATGCCGCAAGCGGCAAGAGAAATAAGAGAAATTAAAGGAAATCTCTTTCGTTTCATTGTCTTTCTTTTATTTTATTAATTTCTCTCGCGCCGCTGCTATGCGAGCGCATAGGATATATGAATTAACGGGCTATTAACGACAATTAACGGAGGCATATTCAGGCGATATTTTCAATGGGTCTTTAATGGCTTTTAATGGAGTAAAAAACGGCAACGATAGATGTCATATTGCCATTGGCAATCAGTGATGTATATACCTACAGCGTACCTGGTTCCATACCATGCCCCTCTGCGGGCATGCGTGTTTTAGTGCCACTCGGACGCAAATCGCTGACAGGTATTGTATTGGGAAATCATACAGGTTCCGTCAAAGAGGGTATCCAACTGCGCGATATACTATGCGTTTTGGACGAAACACCCGTTGTTACCCGGGACCAACTCTCTCTCTGGCACTGGATAGCCGACTATTATCTCTGCACTCTCGGCGAGGTGCTGGCTGCCGCATTGCCTGCGGGTATCATTGACGACAACTATACAGCCCGTACCGCCACGTATCTGTCGCTGCATCCTTCCGTGGACATTGAGCATACGCGCCTGCTGCTCAACCGTGCACCCAAGCAGTTACACGTATTAGAGACTTATCTGCGGTTATCTGCCACATCGCCACTGGTAGAGAAACGTACGCTGATAGAAGAATCGGGCGAATCCACCGCCGTCGTGCGTGCTTTGGTAGAACGCAAAATCCTCGATGAAAGCGAGCAGAATGTAAGTCGTATCGCGCCTTATACAGGCATTATCGAACCGGCGCATCCATTGTCTCCTGCCCAGCAAGAAGCCTCAGACGAAATCCGCCATGTATGGCAGTCCCGCGAGGTCTGTCTACTGCACGGTGTTACCTCATCTGGCAAAACGGAAGTCTATATCCGACTCATACAGGAGCAACTCGAGCAAGGCAGAAACGTGCTGTATCTCGTCCCCGAAATAGCCCTTACCACCCAACTCACCGACCGTCTGCGTCTGGTATTCGGCAACAGCCTGATGGTCTATCATTCGCGTTTTTCCGATGCGGAACGGGTGGAGATATACCATACTGTCCGTAGTGCAAAGAAACCTTACCTCGTTATCGGTGCGCGTTCTGCGATATTTCTCCCTCTGCAAAACCTCGGTTTGGTTATTGTGGATGAGGAACACGAATCGTCGTACAAACAGGCGGAACCGGCTCCGCGTTATCACGCACGCTCCGCAGCGATCATATTGGCGCACGCTGTAGGAGCCAAAGTGTTGCTCGGCTCTGCCACTCCATCAGTGGATTCATACTATAATGCTACCACCGGTAAATACGGATTAGTCTCCCTTTCGGAACGGTATGCCGGTCTTCAACTGCCGAAAATTACCCTCATCGATCTGAAACGCCAGTACCATCGCAAAGAGATGTACGGACATTTCTCCGATCCGTTGGTAGATCGGATACGCGAGGAATTGTCCCGCCATAAGCAAATCATTCTCTTTCAGAACCGCCGAGGCTATGCACCCTTGTTGCAATGCGTTGCCTGTGGGAAATCTCCGCGCTGCGTCAATTGTGATGTGCCGCTCACTTACCACAAACTCACCTCACGCCTTGTGTGCCACTATTGCGGTCATTCCATTCCTATCCCGCAACGCTGCCCCTCTTGCGGCGGGGAAATGCGTGTTCATGGTTTTGGTACAGAACGGTTGGAGGACGAGGTAGAAAAACTCTTTCCTGAAGCAAAAGTCTTGCGTATGGATATGGATACCACACGCAATAAGACGGCTTACCAGGATATTATCAATGCTTTTTCGCGCCACGAAGTGGACATACTTATCGGCACGCAAATGGTAAGCAAAGGGCTGCATTTCGATGATGTTTCGCTGGTGGCGGTGCTAAATGCCGACCAACTGCTCAATCAGCCCGACTTTCGCAGCTATGAGCGGGCATACCAGATGTTGGAGCAGGTGGCGGGACGTGCAGGGCGCAAAGGACAACAGGGCGAAGTGATAATACAGACTTTTGATCCTGTAAACCCTGTATTGGAATATGTCTTACACCACAATTATCAAAGTTTGTTTGATAGCCAATTAGCAGAGCGAAAAATGTTCAATTATCCACCATTTCATCGGCTTATTGTACTTATACTACGTCATCGGGATTTGCAGCGGTTGGAGATTACTTCCTCTACGTTGCAAGCCCTTTTGCAGCAGGTGTTTGGCAATCGTGTCAGCGGAGTACTTATTCCATCTGTTGCCCGTGTGCAGAACCAATATATCCGCGAAATACGGCTGAAGATAGAAGCAGGTGCCAACATCGCCCGTGCCAAATCACTCTTAATGGAACAGATACGCTATACACTCACTCTTCCTGACTGCAAAGGCACCACCATACTACCTGATGTCGATCCGCTATGATTACTATGATTATGCAACGTATGCAATTTTCATACACTCTTATACATCCCTATAGCAATTACGTAGAAAGGACGTAGAAAGAATAGGCTTTTAAGCAGTGCATAAGACTCTTTTTTATGCAGAATATACAATAGAAAAATGAATAAAAAGAATACATCCACACTCATTCGCCTTATCATATGGCTCGCCTTTATGGGGGGGCTTACGCTTGTGGCTATAGGCGTATGGGCACTGTTCCCCGACAGGACATCCGTGGTCTCTCTCAAGTGGTTGCAGTTTCTCCAGACCATAGCAATGTTCTTCCTGCCACCGTTGCTTATGGCGTTTTTTTGCTGCGAGAAACCGCTGCAATGGCTGCACCTTGACCGCGGTATGAAATGGCAGACCGCACTCTTTGCCATCGTGCTGATGCTCTGTGCCATACCGGGTATCAACCTGCTCAGTTATCTTAACCAACAACTCACCCTGCCCACTTTCCTCGAACCGATCGAAGCCCTGATGCGCAGTCAGGAAGATGCGGCGAACCAACTGACCGAGCAGTTTCTGCAAGTGAATGGTATCGGAGGATTGCTGATTAACGTCAGTCTTATGGCACTTTTGCCCGCTGTATCCGAAGAGTTAACGTTCCGCGGCACTATTCAGTCTTTTTTTGCCAATTCACCCGATTCCAACGGCGGCTTCACCTCTACAAAGTCTCTTTCTGTGCGAATAAAAATCGGTATTTGGGCAACCGCCATTATTTTCTCGTTTGTCCATTTCCAGTTCTACGGATTTGTGCCTCGTATGCTGATGGGGGCTATGTTCGGCTATATGCTGGCGTGGACGGGAAGCCTGTGGGTACCGATGCTTATGCACTTCACCAACAATGCCGTTGCCGTACTCTCCTATTACATCACCTACAATTATGCCTTAGACCCGGATTCACTCGATTCCATCGGTACTTCTTCCACTCTGTGGCTCGGTATTCTCAGTATCCTGCTCGTGCTGACAGCACTCATATGCTACCCGCATTACCTGCAAAAGCAGGCTAATAAATAAAATAGCCTGCTATACCGGCAAGGATAATAAGCAAAATGGGATGAGAGATAAAATCGACCGCCTTTTTGCACCATACGTATTTCTTTGTGAGTGGAGCAACCAACTGCGGAAGAATAGTCAGCAGAAAAACTATGCCGAAGAATACCCAACTATCCCAACCGATAAAAGAAGCAGACCGGCTGTTGGGGTCAAACGGGTCCGGATTAATAAGCACCAAAGCCGCAGTAGCAATCAGCCCGAGAACCACAAACCGTAACATACGCAGGCTGTTCTGGAAATAGGGATTGGTCTTGAAGCGGGTACTGAGAAAGAAATACAACTTACAGATAGTAAGCATAATAATCAGGCTCGGCAGGATAATGGCAAACGTAGCCAGCACGCTGCCCCACACGCTGCCAGTAGCGGTATAACCCACATACGTGGCGCAGTTGATACCGATAGGACCGGGAGTAACCTGACTGATGGCGACAATATCCACAAACTCGGCTTGCGACATCCAACCGTAGGTCTCCACCTCGTGCTGGATAAGCGACAGAATAGCCAGCCCACCACCAAAACCAAACAGACCTATCTTGGCAAAACTGAGAAATAACTGCAAATACAACATATCTGTTCTCCTTATTTAGCCGCCTTTTTATGCTCCCGTAGCCACGTAAATGCGAGTGTTGCTACGATGGTGATAAAGATAATCCACACGGGCGATAAATCGACCAACCATATCAACAAAGCCGCAGCCACAGGAATACTTGCTGTCGCCCACGTGATTTTAGCAGATTTAGCCATTTTCAGTAGCGGAGCGGCTATCAGTGCCACCACCGCCGGACGGATACCTTTGAATACCGCCTCTACTGAAGGCTGGTCTTGATAATTACGGAAAACCATGGCTATAGCCAGAATAATACAGAACGACGGTAGTATGGCACCCAGTACGGCACCCGCCGTACCTTTCCAACCGCCACAACGCCAACCGATGAATATAGCCGAATTGACTGCAATAATACCGGGTGCGGCTTGTGCCATGGCTATCATATTCAGGAACTCTTCCTCATCAATCCAATGCTGCCGGTCCACCACCTCACGCTGTATGAGCGGAATCATAGCATAACCTCCGCCCAACGTGAAAGTTCCGATTTTAAGATACGTCCAAAAGAGTTGAAAGAATCCAACCATACTGCATTTCGGAGAACGACCCTCCCCTATAAGAATAAAACGTTATTTTTTCTCTGCGAGTTGCTGCTTAACAAACTTGACCAGCGTATCAATCGCCACTTTGTTGTGCCCGCCCTGCGGGATAATCAGGTCGGCATAGCGTTTGCATGGCTCGATAAACTGCTCGTGCATCGGTTTCAAAACACGCTGATAACGCTCCATCACCGCCTCGGCAGTACGCCCACGCTCCACCACATCGCGTTGCATCACGCGGATCAGACGGTCGTCGGCATCGGCATCCACAAAAAGTTTCAAATCCATCTGCTGGCGCAGTTTCTTGTCGCTCAACGCCATAATGCCTTCCACGATAATCACCTCTTTGGGTTCGATGTGAATAGTCTCTTTCTGGCGCGTACAGGTCAAATAGTCATAGACCGGTTGCTCAATGGCTTCGCCGCGCTTGAGCATCTCGATATGCTTTGCCAGCAACGGCCACTCGAAAGCATCGGGATGGTCAAAATTGATGTTCTGCCGTTCTTCTACGGGAACATGGCTTGAGTCTTTGTAATACGAGTCTTGGGGAATTACCACTACTTCGCCTTTGGGCAGGCGTTCTGTCAGTTTTTTAACCACCGTTGTTTTACCCGAGCCGGTGCCGCCCGCAATGCCGATAATGAACATGAGAGGAATGTTTGTTTTCGGGCTACAAAGGTAGTACATTTTTTCCATACTTGCAATATCATACTGCTATTTGCACAAATGCCGGGATTTTATGCAAAAAAGTCTGCCCGACAATCCCTTGCCAGGCAGACCGCTATGTTATCTGTAAAAAAGATCTTCACTTACTCTGCTACGCGTAGCGTAGAGAGATACGTCTCATCTATCGTAAAATAGAAATTAAATGTCGTGTCGTTAAGCGTCTCGGAACGGTAATTCTCTGTTAGAAAAATACTTTTATTATTCTCAATATCAACAGATTGACGTTCCTTATCTCCTACTTGAATGTCGAAACCAAACGTATATCCATCTATTGGAGCATCATACCAAAAGCAATGTGGCGCATCGTCTATTGTATAAACAGGTGCTTGTTCATTACTTCCTATATAGATAAAGGATTGTCTTGATTCAACTTCAACCTTCGTCATAGTATTAGGTGCTAATACTATCTGCTTATCTACTAATCTCGCAAACTTTCGATTACTATCGTAAGACGAAAAATATATGGTTATATCTTCACCTAAAGCATTATCCCAATAGTAATTGTAAGTGTATGTAGCGACACATTTCCTGTTGGCAAACAAATCTTCTTTCTCACATGAGGTCATTGCAAAACAAATGCTCAATGAAGCAAATAGCACTACTAAAAAACTCTTTTTCATATACTTATTTTTATTGATTATGTTTCTCAATTCCCAACTCGTGTTGATTGCTTACATACAAATCATAGGAAGTTATCTTTATGTTATTCCCAGTATTTTTAACCGTTTTATAGTGTCTGCAATGCCAACGTCCCAAAAAGAATTTATGCTTTATATTAAATGTATATTGTGAATTACAAGTGGTCTGTGCTACGAGGTTATAATTTGTCCAACATGGAATGCTAATCCAATTTCCTTTACGAGTTTTATGATAATTGTTAATCCAAATATCCACAAAGCGCATATCCGTACCCCAAACAGAATGTATTAGTCCTACAGCAAAACCGGTTTCCATTTTGTATTTCCCGCTTTCTACAGGAAAATTACGAGGTGAAAAATTGACGCCGGTACTTACTTGTGGAGCCTTTTGTTGGTTCTTTTGCAATGTCGCTACATAGTCCATTACCTCGGCTTTGGTCTCGTAACGGGCAATCTGCTCATAGTCTTTCATAGCGCACAATACAAACCCATCTTTATAGAAACGATGCACCTCATCGCCTACCAAGAAAAGATTTTTCTCATTCACCAAGGTTTCTTCACCCAATGCACCGAGCGGTTCTATATAATGTTCTCCCAAACTATCATACTCTTGCAGATACTGCGGATAATTTTTTTGCATCGTAGAGAGGAAACTATCCATTGCTCTTTCTTCCAAACTAATGGCAGGTTTCCCTGTATCAGGAATACGTATCTGTGGGGCAAATGTATGATTCAAATCCCCGATTGATCCGAATTTTGTAGTATCTAATCTGTCAATCTTCGCATTCCAAAATTCCCACGCTTTGTCCCATTCCTGACCATAAATAATATTCGATTCCAAAATATCATTTTGCACATTGTTTTCTGTTGTCCAAGTGCGTAACTCTTTGTAATCCATCTCTTGTATTCGGTTCAGCGTGGTATCTAACTCGGCATACGATTCAAATACCATTACGTTGCTGCCAAACAGATTTGGATTTTGCCGTACAAAGGCAGCCGCACGTGCTTTTCGCAACATCGGAGTATCCTTTATGGCTATTTGCGCAGTAGGAGTGTCCTCGCTGTTCATTTGCGAGTTAAGCAAATCATTGTTGCTACATGACGACACTATCAAACATAGTGCCAAACTGCTAAAAAGAACTTTTTTCATTGCTGTTAACTTGTTTTAGTTAGTTAATAATGTTGGTTATTAGAGAGCAAACTCTCCCTGTACTGTATTTTCTTTGTTTTGCAAACGCAATGTGTATTCGCCTGCTTGCCTATCGGCAAGCGATATTTCCAACACATCACCTGCAAATACGCTCTCGGTGGTTTCATACACAATGCCCTCCGTACATTCTATGCGCACCTGTGTTGTACCTACATTCTCTTGCACCAGTATCCACAGGGTATTGCTCGATTGAATCACCTCATAATCAAACAACCCGTCTAACGAATAAGGTTTGATGCGTGGTATATCCCTAATTGGCATAGTCGGAACTTCTTTCAAAGGAACTTTGGTTCCATGTGGACGTTTCACATTGGTTGGAGGAGTGGTTGCCAACATAGGCATTGCCCACATTGCCATAAGGGCAAGCAATAGTAGATTTCGCTTCATACGTGTATTTTTATTTTGTTATATGCAAGAAAACATTTATCTTTGCGAAACATTTGACGCTGCAAAAGTAGTGGAAATAGACAAAATCTCCAAATTGAACACTTACCCGCCCTGTTAAAAATGCCTTATTACTCAATTATAACTCACTGATTATCAATACCCGTATTTTATGCTACGAAAAAATACTTACCTGCCTTGTTTTGATACAATTTTACTATTCTGTATTTTCGCAATAGTCTGTATATTAGGCGGTTGCGATAAACGATATAAAATGAGTTGTACACAAATTTTACACGCAAATGCCCTGATTGAAGCCCATCCTGATAGTACATTGGCCATTTTGGCTGCTATCAACCCCGATTCATTGCCAGAAAATGACCAAATGCATTGGTATTTGCTGCACGAATATGCCTCGCTCAAACTATGGAAACCCGTCTCCCCCGATACCATTATGCCCATTGTAGTGGATTATTTCCAACGTATTGGCGACAAAAAACACCTATGCGAAGCATTATATATCCAAGGTGCGGAATACGAGCATACAAACCAGTGCCAAGAGGCTATGCGATGCCTGAAAGAGGCGGAACAATATATTCCGTATTTGGATTCGACTGAATCATTTGCAGGACTGATATACCTGATACAAGGTGCCATTTTTGAAGACAATATATTGTATTTTTTAGCCTCTGAAAAAATTCAAAAAGCATTACCCTATTTCCTTAAAAACGATGATTATATCCGCCTTAGTAGTTGTTATGGTAGTTTGTATGATATGGCTGCATATCAAGGTGAGATACCTGATGAGGTAAATATTGACAAAGCCATACATTATGCACGCTTGGCACAAGATACGCTTTCATATCTGTTAGCCGTTCTGTCCAAAGAACGATATATACAGCCTTTCGACTCAAGCAAGGTATTAGGTATATCATATTATCTGTCTGATACGTTAGGATATGCACGCTATGCTGACTTTATTGCCGAGTATCATATAGACAGGGGAAATATACCGCTTGCCGAGCATTATTTGCAACAATTTGCCACAGATACCGCCACCGCAGATTGGAGCGTAGCGCAATACCACTACCTGCATAGCAAACTATTGTACATACAGGGCTATCCGCAGCAAGCCTTGATAGAAATGATGCAAACGTATGATGATTTGCGTGAGCAAATCAAACGCAGCAACAAAGTCCGCACCTACCTTATCTCCCGCCAGTACGACCTTGAGAAAGAGCAGCAAAAGACACTCCGTTTGACCATCACCCGCCAACGCTTGTGGATAACCATCGGTGCGGGGGTATTCGGCTTTATCATCATCCTGCTGATAGTTCTCTTTATCTACCACCACAAACGTATGCTCCATCGCCAAAAAGAGCAGGCTATGCAGGCAAATATCTGCGCATTGAACGCCGAATTGAACGAGAAACGAAATGCGCTTAGGCAGCAACTCTATCAGCGTATGGATATGGCAAAGCACTTGCACGTAGAGGATATTTCCGCTAAACTGCCACGGGAAGTGAGGGATTATTTGGAGCAAATCGTCTTTACAAAGGAAGAAAACTGGCAAGAATTGCGGCAGGAATTCAATGCATTGTACGGCGGATTGTTAGACAACCTGAAAAAGCAATATCCGACGCTCACCACCCAAGATGAACAGGTGATAGTTCTTGGAGTATTGGGTTTCAGCAATAGCGATATGGCTTTTTTGCTCAATATATCCGACCGTACTATCTGGAATCGCCGCCAGAAAATACGCGACCGCCTCGGCGACCCGCAACTGGATCTTGACCAATGGTTTCTTGCCCGTGCCGCCCTACCCACCGCCAAAGACCATCACATATATTTCAACTTGGCATAATACTCTCTCCCTATCGCAGTATAGTGTCCATTTAGAAACGCATTTTTGGGGCACTTTTTTGCCCCCTGTCAGCCCCTGTTTCGGTACCCTCAACAGGGGCTGACAGGGAACGTCTCCAAAACCGTCCAAGGCAGATGCAATACAAAAGAATAAAAAACGAGGCTGCCAAACAATACTTGTTAGACAGCCTCGTTTTTATTGAAGTTATTATTCTACCCTATCCGCTTTATGCCTTTACAGTGGCAGTTTTTGCAGCCTTTCTTGCTTTGCGCTTATCCATTGCATTGGTAATATCGTAAGCCAACGGCGAAGCGATACATACAGAAGAGTAGGTACCTACGATAACACCCATCACGAGAGCAAAGACGAAGCCACGGATAGTCTCACCGCCGAAGCAGAAGATCGCCAGCAATACCACTAAGGTGGACATAGAGGTAGAGAACGTACGACCGAAGGTTGAGTTGATAGCATTGTTGATATTAACAGCACGATCCCGTTTCGGATAAAGGTTGTTGTTCTCACGTACACGGTCGAAGATAACCACCGAAGCGTTGATAGAGTAACCGATAACGGTCAGAATAGCCGCGATAAACGACTGGTCGATCTCCATGGAGAACGGCATCACTTTCCACAGGATAGCGTACAGACCCAAAATAATGATTGTATCGTGAGCGAGGGCAGCAATAGCACCTACCGAGTAAGCGAAGTTGCGGAAACGAATCAAAATATAGATGAAGATACCTATCAGCGCGGCGATAATAGCCCAAATGGCAGCGGTGGTGATGTCGTCTGCTACAGCAGGACCAACCTTCTGCGACTGCATAATACCCACCTCCGGGTTGATCTCCGTGGAGCGGAACTCATCGAAAGTAACATTACCGAGATATGGTTTGCAGCCCTCATAGAGCAGTTTTTCAATCTGTGAATCGGCATCGTCCGAATCATCCTGAATACGATAGTTGGTTGAAACACGGATCTGGTTTGAACTACCAATAGTGATGACATTGAGCGAGTAGGTTTCGTCGTCGTCGAGGTTGGCTTTGAATACATCGTCCAGCGACTCACGAACATCCTGTGTATTTACCGGTTCTGCGAAACGAACTACATAGTTGCGCCCACCGGAGAAGTCGATACCGAGGTTGAGTTTACCGAACACGTGCGGCTCCAGCCCCAGGATAGCAAAGATAATCAGCACGCCCGAGATGATATACGCATACTTGCGGAATTTAACGACATCTGCTTTGGTATTCTGTAGAAAGTTTTTGGTCAAACGTGTAGCGAACGACAACTCTTTGGCGTTCTCCTTGCTTGCATAGTCGTCGAGAAGCAGACGGGTGATGAACACAGCGGTCAGGAACGACGAGATAATACCAATCATATAGGTAACGGCAAAACCCTTGATAGGACCGGTACCAAAGATAGCCAGGATAGCACCCGTCAGGAAACTGGTAACGTTGGCATCGACAATAGCCGAGATAGCGTTTTTGAACCCGCTGTCAATAGCCTGGCGCATACTCTTACCTGCACGCATTTCCTCACGGATACGCTCATATATCAGCACGTTGGCATCGACCGCCATACCCATTGTAAGGACGATACCTGCAATACCCGGCAGGGTCAATACGGCAGAGAACGAAGCCAGAATACCTACCAGCAGGAAGATGTTGCAGCACAGAGCCGCATCAGCAATAAGCCCTGGAATCCAGCCGTAGTAGAATATCATATAAATAAGGATCAGGAGGAAACCGAGAGCAAAACTCCACAAACCGTCATGGATGGCAGCCTTACCGAGCGTAGGACCTACCACATCCTCTTGGATGATACGTGCCGGAGCGGGCATCTTACCCGAGTTGAGGGTATTAGCGAGGTCTTTCGCCTCTTCTACGGTAAAGTTACCGGTGATTTGGCTGCTACCGCCCGAAATCTCGTTTTGTACAGTCGGGAAACTATAGACGAAACCGTCAAGTACTATGGCGATGGACTTGCCGATATTCTCTTTGGTGATACGTTGCCAAGCCTTTGCGCCCTCTGCGTTCATTGTCATAGAGACATTGGCATAAGCACTAGTTTGCGAGAAGTCGGCACGTGCATCGGTGATAACATCCCCCTCGAGTGAGGCGTATCCGTCGCGCTGTGCTTTGAGGGCGATGAGTTGGTACACGGAGCCTGCTTCGTCAATAGCCTTTACTGTCCATGCGAAACGCAGATCACGCGGCAATACCTGTTTGGCAATCTGCGAGTTGAGCATAGCCGTAACAGCAGCGGTATCGGTGTAGTGTACCATACCCACTGCCGGACCGTGGTATGCCTGTCCTGCCTGGTTAACAGAGGGGTTGAGTATAGCAAAGAGTGGGTTTTGTTTTTTGTATTGCGCCAGTTGTTCCTCCTGAGTCAGTTCTGCGGAGTCGGTTTGGAGACTATCCATCAATGCTGCCAAGTCATCGTTTTGGACAGTGTCTTTCTTCACTTCTTGGGTAGCCGTTTCAGCAGGAGTTTTCTGTACTTCCGTAGTGGCATTACGCTGTGCCAGTTCGTTGTTTATTTGTATGAGTTGCGGCAGAATCTCTGCGAGGTCATAGGTCTCCCAAAATTCAAGGTTAGCCGATCCTTGGAGGAGTTTGCGGACACGCTCCGGTTCTTTCACACCCGGCAACTCGATCAGAATACGACCGGGCTGGGAGAGTTTTTGGATATTGGGTTGTACCACACCGAAACGGTCGATACGAGTACGTAGCACTTTGAACGAGTTGTTCACCGCGCCATCCACTTCTTTGCGGATCACTTTCTCCACCTCATCGTTGGTGGAGTTGAAGTTCACTTTGTCCTTGAGTTCGAAAGTAGAGAACACACTTGCCAACTGTGCGTTGGGGTCCACCTCTTTGAACGACTCGATAAAGAGCGTTACGAAGTCAGTACCGCTGGATTTCTGTTTCTCTTGTGCCAAAGCCATCGCCTTGGTGAAAGTCTCGGAGGTGTTGTTACCGGAGAGAACACGGATAATGTCGGGTACGCTGACCTCCATGGTAACGTTCATACCGCCTTTCAGGTCAAGACCGAGGTTAATCTCTTTCTCGCGGCACTCTTTGAGCGTGTAGCCGAACCATACTTTCTTTGATGCAATAGAGTCGAGGTAAACGTACTCTTTTGCAGCATTGTCTCCTGCATACTCTTGTGCCTTCTTATCGTAGTGAGAAGTAACAACAGAGAACGACAGGTAGAAGGCGCACACCAAGAAGAGGATCACCGCCATGAATCTAACAAGCCATTTGTTTTGCATAATCTATTTGTGTTTTATTATTTATTTCTGCAATCCTTTGGCAGCACTATACCATAGTGCATACAAAAAGCGCACAAAGGTACAACTTTTTTCCGAAACTTACAAATAATTTCAAGTTTCCGTCTGAAAAAGCAAGTATATGCACCGCTACGAGGGTGTCGAATGGTGTTGAATGGTATTGTGCAACATCTCCTAATGGTTGCAATATGGGGCATATCGGGCGGTTCCCCAACAGTTGACACCAAGGGTCTCCTATGCCTCGTCGAAATGGACTTGCAACATTAAAACTCGTTGTACGAGTTCAGGTCGCCGGCATTTCTCCTCTCTGTCTATGGAATTCTACTCAAGCCACAGGGATTCATGTCACTTCGGCACTCAGTGCGCGATGCGCACCTGCCTTACGCTTCACGTCTCCCATACAGAGCATAGTCATACGGTTTGTGCCAAACCGACCGTTGGCGAGACGGATGCGCCCCCGGTGATGGTTTGCAAGGAATCTGTAGCGTCGGCGCCCCCTGCAAAAGGTTTAGTTTAGTGCCGACTTATTGGTAAACATCGCCTATCCTATAACGAACAACCCGATAATCACCCGATAATCACCCGATATGGCTATACAATAGTTCGTTAAAAATCGAGTAAAAAAATAATGCTTACTGGCTGTATTTAA
>ERZ808259.442-NODE-442-length-18314-cov-10.895339_pt1 | contig 18314 bp, 10 predicted proteins | sample MGYA00521279_ERZ808259 | MGnify/ENA primary metagenome ERZ808259 (study PRJEB31516, sample SAMN03275586) | gut metagenome | biome: mammalia-associated habitat; material: feces | host: Papio cynocephalus | place: Kenya | collected 2012-07-27 ... | reverse complement strand
GCCTCGACTCTTGGAGCCTCTGCATATCGCTTGATTTGAGCCTTGGCGTCCTCCCATTGTTTCTCTATCGCAACCTCGTAAGCTTCATCGCTCATGCCCTTTTCTTTTTTCGGTATAAGCTTCAACTCCAGGATATAGCTGTGCTTGGATTTGTAATGTGTCAAATCTGGTAACAAGAAGAAATCGCAGTAGCCATGGCTCAGTTCCAACTCAGGGGCTGTATAGTAATAAGGACTCAGGCTGAGATAAGCCATAAAGAAACCTTGGATGTTGCGTTCTGCCTCTATGCCGTCGCGAACGGAAGATACCTTGCCGTAGGAATCTGCCAAGAATTGAAGAGCCTCTCGCCACTTACCTTCATAAGCCATGTCGCAATAATGTGCTTGTAGCTCATTGCTATTCAGTGTTGCCTTCTCCTCGTATTGCTCCAAGAGGTAGTCGTAATATTGTTTGCGAACGTTGTTGTTGGGGATTCCCAAGGTGAGCAATCCACCACGAACTCCCTTGATGGTCAGCATGCCATAGTAGAAGAGCAAGCTAACAAACATATTGGGATTCGTCAATGACTCGGCTGGGAAGGTGGTCTCCAAAGTGGAGATGATTTCCCCTTTCTCTGCTATTTCGTAGATGATACCCTTGCGATTGCCATCCAACTTGTCCAGCTGGAGGAGTTTTTTCATCTTGTTATAGTCAGTCTTTGTATTTGGGTCAAGCATCTGCTTAGGTGCTTCCCCTTTTTCTGCGTAATTTCTGAGAAAATAGAGCACCATGTCACAGTTGAACACCTTGCTTTGGGTTCTCAATGCATCTTCAGAGAAGCAATAGTTGTCGTACCATGGCTTCATTTCATCTATTACAGCCTTTACATCGCAATCCGAACGGATTTTTCCCACATTCTTGAAATATTCAAACATCTCATATACCTCCTCCGTAGAGAATCCTAACATCTGATTGAAGTTTGGATTGGTGGAGATATGCCAGCCTACATTGAAGCCGCTCGTCAAGTCGTCTAAGGTTACAGGGCTTACACCCGTCATGAAGATGCGGGTAAAAGCACCTTTGAACACTTTGAATATCTCTCGATAAAAGCCTTGTGCATGGGTTAATGCCCAATATACTTTCTCTCCATGCTCGTTGAGCACAACGTTGGTGAAGTTGTCGTATTCGTCAATGATGAGGTAAAGCGCATATTCATGGTCCTTCGCCTCCAAGTTGATGGCATTCAGTTTATCTACCGAGCGAGTGAATCCCAATACTCTGTCAACAAACTTAGGATTATAATACTTGCTGTATTTTTGGATGAAGTTGTCGATGCAAATGTTGCAATAGTTGTTGAAATTCTCTGAAAGGTGCTCGATGTCTCCTCCTATTCTTGAAAAGTCAAAAAATAGGATTTGAAACTTGCCTCGGTTGGGAGTAGGGTGTGAACCTATCCAAAGATTGCCAAACAATTCCTCGAACCTGTCTGCCAAATTAATATCGTAATATGCACACATCATACTCAACAAGAGACTCTTGCCGAAACGACGAGGGCGGATGAAGAACAAGTTGCGTGGCTGGTCTTCCAATAAAGGTATATACATGGTTTTGTCCACATAATACATATTGGACCGAACTATTTCCCTGAAGTCGGAGACGCTGTATGGTATTTCTTTAATTTTATTCATGATGCTGTCATTTCAAGAGTTTCTTGCAAAGCTTTTGCAAAGATAATGCAAACGAGCGCAATGAAAGCTTGCTTTCAAATTGCCGAGTGCAGCTTATCTTATGCAAAAATAAGCAATTTCCCTGTAACTTCCAAACTTTTTTGTGCCTTTTTCTTTGGTATGCATCTTTTTTCTACAAGGAAAAGTTGTCATATTGGAAAAAAGTTGTATCTTTGCATAAGATAAGCTGCACTCGGCAATAAGAAAGCAAGCTTTCATTTGCGCTCGTTTGCATTATCTTTGCAAACACTTTTTTTGTTCAATATTTAGATAACAATGAATAAGTTAAAAGCTTTGTTGGGCTTCGACCCACAGAAAACGACGGTCAAGACGGAGCTTATCGCTGGTATGACTACCTTCTTGACCATGTGTTACATCTTGGCAGTGAACCCTACCATTCTTGCCACTACGGGCATGGACAAGGGCGCCTTGTTTACAGCTACAGCCGTAGCTTCCGCCATCGCCACCTTGCTGTTGGCGTTCATGGCTAAGTTGCCTTTCGCCCAGGCTCCAAGTATGGGACTGAATGCCTTCTTTGCCTTTACGCTTTGCCAGGCGATGGGCTTGACATGGCAGCAGGCATTGGCGGTGTTGCTTGTGGAGGGTATCATCTTCCTCCTCATCACCTTCCTCAATATCCGTGATAAGATATTGGAGTGCATCCCGAAGAACCTTCGATTTGCCATCTCGGCGGGCATCGGTATGTTCATTGCCTTCATCGGACTGAAAAATGCGGGCATCATCACTGCCAACGAGGCTACCTTCGTGCAACTCGGCAAGTTTACGCCAGTCAGCATCTTGGGCTTGATTAGCATCTTGCTCAGTGGTACGCTGATGGCTCGCAGAGTGAAGGGCTCCTTGTTCTTCGCCATCATCATCTCCACGCTGATTGGTATTCCGATGGGCGTGACGGAGATTCCTGATGGATGGATTCCTGTATCGGCAGGTCATAGCATCGACCCTATCTTCTGCAAGTTCGATTTCACGGGTTTCTTTACTCCTAAGATGGTGATGGTGGTGTTCTCCTTGTTGCTCGTCAACATCTTCGATACCATTGGTACGGTGCTTGGTTTGGTTTCCAAACTCGGTATCAAGGAGGATGAGAAGGGCAATATTCCTGGTGTGAAGGAGGCGATGATGAGTGATGCCATCGGTACGACCGCTGGCGCATTGCTGGGTAGCTCTACCATTACTACCTACGTGGAGAGTGCTTCAGGTGTTGCCGAGGGAGGAAAGTCGGGTTTGACTTCTTTCTTCGTGGGCATACTGTTTATCCTGAGCATCTTCTTGGCTCCTATCTTCCTGCTCATTCCTAGTGCTGCCACGAGTGGTGCCTTGGTGATGGTAGGTGTATTGATGATCGACTCTTTCAAGAAGATTGAGTTGGAGGACATCTCCGAGTCGTTCCCTGCTTTCATCACGATGATTACGATGGTGCTCTGCTACAGCATCGCCGATGGTATCTGCCTTGGCATCTTGAGTTATGTGTTGATCAAGATGATGGTGGGCAAGTTCAAGGACTTGAACCTCACCTTATATATATTAAGCATCTTCCTCTTGCTCAACTATGCGTTGGGGTAATACGAGCAATGAGATGTAGGGGCTAAACGCCCTGTGCGAAGGAAGCTCCATGGAATGAGGGTGTGTCAAAAGTATCTATGTTCAGGCAAGATACTTTTGACACACCCTCATTTTTTTTTGAATTTTAATTAAGATTGTCTTAAATACAATTAAGAAGAAAATATGCTTGTAAAATGATAAAATATATGCGATTTTGGAGGAAAATAAGAAAAAAGTAGGCAAAAATGCAATTTTTCTTTCAAAAAGTTGCAAGTATTCAGTAATTATTCGTATATTTGCAGCCGTAAAAGAGAGAGATTTTGTGAAAAGAAATGAAAGAAAGATGAATTCTATTAAAGAGAATTAAGTTAATATAAGAGTTTTAATTATTTAAGAGAGAATTTTATGGAAAAAAGACTGCTTTTCTTGTTAGTCAATATCTTCCTCTTATGTGGGGGGGTATTGGCTCAAACGAAAGTAACAGGTACCGTAGTTTCTCAGGAAGATGGTGAACCTATTATCGGTGCTTCCGTCGTAGTCGCTGGTGCGGCTAAGACCGGAACCGTCACGGATATAGATGGTCACTTCTCCATGGAAGTACCTGCTGGTAAAAAACTCATCGTCAGCTACGTTGGTATGGAGAGCCAGACCGTGGCTGCTTCAGCTAATATGCTTGTTAAGCTGAAACCTGACCAGACAAGTCTTGATGAAGTTGTGGTCACTGGTATGCAGAAGATGGATCGCCGTCTGTTTACGGGTGCTACAGACCAGTTGGCTGCCAAGGATGCTCTGATTAGCGGTCTTACCGATGTGAGCCGCTCTTTGGAAGGTAAGTCTGCTGGTGTGTCTGTTCAGAATGTGACTGGTACCTTTGGCTCAGCTCCAAAGATTCGTGTACGTGGTGCCACCTCTATTTATGGTTCTTCCAAGCCTCTTTGGGTTGTAGATGGAGTCATCATGGAAGATGTGACTGACATCAATGCGGATGACTTGTCTTCAGGTGACCCTGAAACCTTGATTTCTTCTGCCATCGCTGGCTTGAACTCAGACGATATTGAGAGCTTCCAAATCTTGAAGGATGGTTCTGCTACCTCTATCTATGGTGCTCGTGCTATGGCTGGTGTCATCGTAGTCACGACAAAGAAAGGTAGAGCCGGACAAGCTCACATCAATTATATGGGCGAGTTTACAACTCGTATGATTCCAAGCTACAGTGATTTCAATATCCTCAATTCTCAGGAGCAGATGGGCATCTACAAGGAATTGCAGGAGAAGGGATGGTTGGATGTTTCTGGCACCTTGAATGGTGGCGACTATGGTGTGTATGGAAAGATGTATGAACTCTTGAATACCTATGATGAAAAGACAGGACAGTTTGCTATTGCCAATACTCAGGAGGCCAAAAATGCTTACTTGCGAGAGGCTGAGTACAGAAATACCAATTGGTTTAAGGAACTCTTCTCTAATGCAGTGATGATGAACCACTCTGTCAGCATGAGCGGTGGTACCGAGAAGAGCAACTACTATGGTTCTCTTTCCGTGATGACCGATCCAGGATGGTACAAGCAGAGCAAGGTGAATCGTTATACTTTGAATCTGAACTTGACTCATCAGATTTTGAACAATCTTTCTTTCAATATCATCGGTAGCGGTAGTTATCGTAAGCAGAAGGCTCCTGGTACATTGAGCCAGGATGTGGATGTTGTTTCAGGACAGGTGAAACGTGACTTTGACATCAACCCATATTCTTATGCGTTGAACACATCTCGTGCTCTTGATCCAAGTGCCTATTATCACTCTAACTATGCAGCGTTCAATATCTTGCATGAGTTGGAAACCAACTACATTGATATCAACTTCATCGATGCTAAGTTCCAGGGAGAATTGAAGTACAAGCCTATCAAGGATTTGGAACTCTCAGCTTTGGGTGCTGTGAAATATACCACTACGACTCAAGAATATAAGATAGAGGATTCTTCTAACCAGGCTGAGGCTTACAGAGCGATGTCCAATACTTTGATTCGCGATGACAACAAGTATCTTTATAAGGATCCTGACAATCCATACGCTTTGCCTATCTCTGTGTTGCCTAATGGAGGTATGTATAAGAAGACCGATAACAGAATGTTGGACTATAACTTCCGTTTTACGGCCAACTATAACAAGTCGTTTGATAGAAACACTCATTTTGTGAACCTTTTTGCTGGTATGGAAACCACAGGCATTGAGCGTACACGTACTTTCTTCAATGGTTGGGGTATGCAGTATGACAAGGGTGAAGTACCTTTCTATATGTATCAGTTCTTCAAGAAGAGCTTGGAGGAAAATACAGATTATTACTCACTCTCAAATACCAACTCACGTTCTGCAGCCTTCTTTGCCAACGCTACCTATTCTTATAAGCAGCGTTATGTATTCAATGGAACTTATCGATATGAGGGTAGCAATGCCTTGGGCCGTAGCCGCAGTGCTCGCTGGACTCCTACATGGAATGTGGCAGGCTCTTGGAATGTGGATCAGGAGAAGTTCTTCGAGGCATGGATGCCAACTATTTCTCACTTGAAGTTGAAGGCTTCTTACTCTCTTACCGCAACACCTCCTCCTTCTAGCTATACTAGCTCTACGAATGTCTATAAGGCATATAATCCTTGGCGTCTGTTGACTGGAGATAAGGAGACAGGTATTCAGTTGGATCAGTTGGAGAACGATCAGTTGACTTATGAGAAGAAGCATGAGTTCAACTTCGGTTTCGAGGCTGGTTTCTTGAACGACCGTATCAATGTATCTTTTGATATCTACTCACGTAAAAACTTCGATGAGATAGGTCCTGTTACTACACAGGGTATTGGTGGAGAGGTCATTCGTTGGGCAAATGCCGCCGACATGAAGGCAAGTGGTCAGGAATTAAGCATCAGTACCACCAATATCAAGAACAAGGACTTCTCTTGGAACACAAGTTTCATCTTCTCTCATAGTAAGACGGAGATTACCAGCTTGGAAAGTCAGGATCGTGCCATCGACTTGATAACCAACATGGGTGGACGTAGAAAGGGTTATCCTGTACGTTCCTTGTTCTCTATTCAGTTCAAGGGACTGGACGAGAATGGTCTTCCTACTGTTCTCAACGAGAAGGGTGAGGTGACATCTGATGACATCAATTTCCAGGAACGTGAGAATCTTGACTTCTTGAAGTATGAAGGTCCTACGGACCCTACAGTCATGGGTTCTTTGGGCAACTTGTTTAAGTACAAGGGCTTTACCTTGAATGTATTCATGACTTATTCTTTCGGCAATGTCGTACGACTCGACCCAGTATTCGCTGCTCAATACTCAGACTTGTCTTCTATGACCAAGGAGTACAAGAACCGTTGGGAGCATGCGGGTGATGAGAACATTACCAATGTGCCTGTCATCTTGAGCAAGTATCAGTATGAAAACAACAAGTACTTGCGTTATGGCTATAATGCCTATAACTATTCAGATGTTCGCATCGCCAAGGGTGATTTCATCAGAATGAAGGAAATCTCATTGGGTTATGATTTCCCAAAGGCATGGATACATCCTCTCAACAATTTGTCTTTGAAACTGCAAGCCACCAACCTCTTCTTGATTTACGCAGACAAGAAGTTGAATGGTCAGGATCCAGAGTTCTTCCGTTCAGGAGGTGTTTCTGCTCCAGTTCCAAGACAGTTTACTTTGACAGTTAAGGTTGGACTTTAAAAATGCAAGCACAATGAAAATAACAAAATATTTAGTATCTACAGTTTTGGCATTTGCTCTTTTGAGTCTCTCTTCTTGTGATGACTACTTGGACAAGTTGCCTGATAATCGTATGGAACTGAAGTCTCCTGATGATGTAAGCAATTTGTTGGTTAGTGCCTATTCGGCAAGATATCCAGCTTATTTGTTGGAAATGTATTCCGACAATACAGATTGCATCAGTAATACAGGTTGGACAGAGGCTGATAAGTTTCAGGGACAAGCTTATCATTGGGAAGATATCACGGAGACTCAGAATGACGAGAGTCCTCAGGAACTATGGGATTCCTATTATAAAGCAATTTCTTCTGCCAATGCGGCCATTGAGTTCATAGATAAGCAATCTGAGGCGGACAAAGAAAGTTATTCAGCCCAGTTGGGGGAGGCGCTCTTATGCCGTGCTTATGGTGAGTTTATGCTTTCTACCGTTTTCTGTGAGGCCTATGACAAGACCACAGCTTCCGAAAAGTTGGGATTGCCTTATCCAGAACATACAGAAACAGTGGTGGGGCAAAAGTATGAGCGTGGTACCCTTGAGGATTTGTATAAGAAGATTGATGCCGATATTCAGCGTGGTCTCCCTTTGGTAGGTAGTACGTATTCTTCGCCAAAGTATCATTTCACTCCTAAGGCAGCGTATGCTTTTGCGACTCGTTTCTACCTCTATTACCAGGATTATGACAAGGCAATTTCGTATGCCGACAAGGTGTTGGGGGATGCCCCTGCAACTCAATTGCGTAATTGGTCATATCTTTATGGTCTAAGTATGAATGACCAAATCCAGCCAGAGGCGTATGTTAATTCTGGAGAGAATGCCAACCTCTTGCTGCAGGCTGCTTACTCTGAGTGGGGTGCTGTAGGAGGTCCATACATTTATGCTAATCGATATGCACATGGCAAGTACTTGGCTAAGACAGAAACATTGCAGGCTGCAGGACCATGGGGTAGTAATAATTACTTCTATTACAAGGTGTTTAATAGTAATTCTTTGTCCAAGTATTGCTTGCGCAAGTTACCTTATGAGTTTGAATATACTGATTTGCAGGCTGGGATAGGCTATCCTCATTGTATTTTCTCAGCTTTCAATACCGATATGGTGCTGATGGATCGTGCAGAGGCTTATGCCTTGAAGGGTGTGTATGAGAAGGCGGTGGCTGATGTCAATACGGAACTCTCTGTTTTCTATCGTGCGAATGTGTCTCTTACCTTGGATGGGATTAAGCAATTTTATGCAGGTGTTGCTTACTATACACCAGAAACTCCTACGGTCAAGAAGCAGTTTCATACAAACTTCACGATAGACGAAACTACACAGGAGCCTCTATTGCAGTGCGTGTTGCAGTTGCGTCGTATTCTCTCCATGCATGAAGGTGTGCGTATGCAGGATGTGAAACGATATGGTATTGTAATCTATCGTCGAACTCTGAGCAAGAACGATGAGTTGCTTGAAGTTACCGACACCATGGATGAGAAGGACCCACGTCGCGCCATCCAGTTGCCACAAGATGTCATCTCTTCTGGTTTGGAGGCAAACCCTCGCAATAAGTAATGATTTAAAAAACATTCATAAAGAAGAACAATATGAAAAAGATATATTTGTTTTTGATGATGGCTGTCATGAGCTTGGGATTTGTCTCTTGTTCTGACGATGACCCGAATGATCCAACCAACTTCCCTTCTGATGCTCCTGCCCGTGACAACCTGGATGAATGGCTGTTAGCCAATTATACGTATCCATACAATGTCGATTTCCAGTACAAATGGCAGAAGATTGAAAGCGATATGAAGTATAACTTGGTGCCAGCCGATTCAGCCAAGGCCGCCAAACTGGCTATTATTGTGAAGTATCTTTGGTTTGATGCTTACAATGAGGTGGCAGGACAGAACTTTATCAAGAATAATGTGCCACGTGTCATCACCTTGATTGGTTCGCCTGCGTATGAAGATACGGGTACGATGGTGCTGGGTACAGCTGAAGGTGGTTACAAGGTGACTCTTTACATGGTCAATGAACTGGATGATGCGACATTGAAAGATTATGCAACATTGACTGCGTATTACTTCACCACCATGCACCATGAGTTTACGCATATTTTGAACCAGAAGAAACCTTACAATACTGACTTCGATCGTATATCCGAATCAGATTATGTGAGCGGTGACTGGTATCTGGTAAAAAATTCAGAAGCTTTGCAAAAGGGTTTCGTGCGCAACTATGCGATGGTGGAAGGCAAGGAGGATTTTGCGGAGACCATGGCACAGTATGTAACTTGCTCGGATGAGGATTGGGCAGCTAAGCTTCAGGCTGCTGGTACCCAAGGTGCATCTATCATCAATCAGAAGGTGGAGATGATACGTACCTATATGAAAGATTCTTGGAATCTTGATATCGATGAGTTGCACAAGGCCGTGCAACATCGTGGTCAGGAGATGAAAACACTTGATTTGGAACATTTAAAGTAATGACACATGAAAAAGGTTTTATTATATATCATGGTGGCGCTCGGCATGGTGTCTATGCAGTCTTGCTTGCATGATGACAAGGAACTCTTCGAAGAGTCGGCTGCCGAAAGATTGGAACATGCCACGCAGGAAACCAAGCAAATATTGGAGTCTTCTACGAGTGGCTGGGCTTTGCAATATTACTTAGGTGAAGAATATTCGGGAGGCGGCATGACCTATCTGCTTAAGTTTAAGGACGGAAAGGCTGATGCCACGATCGACTTGTTGGGCGATCCTTCTAATATTTCACACTCTTCCTATGATGTCATCAAAGACCAGGGCCCTGTGCTCACTTTCAATACTTACAATGAATGGATGCACTATTTTGCCAATCCTAATACTGATGGAACTACCAGTGGTGGTGACTTTGAGTTTGTCGTTATGAGGGTGAGCAATGATACCATCGACTTGAAGGGACGTACAACAGGCAATAAGATGCGTCTAGTTCGACTGCCTGAAGACACGGATTGGGAGACTTATTTGAACTCCATTGCTGATTTCGAGGAGGATATGTTTGCTAGCTATCATGTCAAGGTGGATGGTACGGACCAAGGACTGATTACGTTTGACGCTGACAATCGAGTGCTGACTTATACCGATGCTTCCAAGAAAGTCGTCTCTTATCCATATTGTGTAACTCCAACAGGTGTTGTCACTCCGATAGCCTTGGTTGATAATGCCAGTAATTTCGAGACGAAAGAAGGGGAGTTGACGATGAACGCTACTGATGCAGCCAATGGTAAATCTGTAGCTTTGGAACCTGCTTATACACCAGACTATGTTCTCAAGAACATTGGCTCTTCTTTCAACTTTGGTGATGATGCTTATGAGAAGAATGTGAAATTGTTTAAGGCAGATGCATTCACTTATACATCTGATGCGGACTGGTTGACGGTGGTATCTGATGAAAATGGGTTGACCATCAAGGCTACCGCCAATAACGAGGGGCATCCTCGTGAGGCAACAGTTACCGTGACAAGTGAGGAAGGCTCAGAACAGTTTACTGTTACCCAGATGGAGTTTGCCAAGGATTTGATGGGCTCTTATGCTTTGCAGTATTATGATATGGATGGTCAAGTGTGTCAGAGTCAATTTGAGGTAACATCTAAGGAGAATATTGATGTACCTATTTCTTTGGGAAGCCATACGTTACATGCTACATTGAATTGGAATGACGAAACGAACAGCTTTGATTGGAGTAGCTTCCAGAATCTTGGTGGACCTATAGAATTAAAGTCAGGAGCTGTTTGCTATGTGTATAATATCTTTGTTGGTGACCAATATTGGTCATCTACCAAAACAGATTGTACATTCTCTGCCCCTGTAAGTTATGACTCTGAGAATGGAACTTATGCCATCTTCTCTGAGGGAAAAGTCTTTGGAGAGCAAATTTCGAGTGTCTATTTGTATGCTTGCAATCCTAATCCTTCCTCTTCCAGTGACCTTCTCGGTTATCTTGACATCATGCAGAGTCCTGTGCTTGTAAAATTACCTACGGAGGAAAGTAGTGCGGCAAAGGCAAATGCTAGAATGACACCAAGAAGGCTTTGCAATAAGATGCCTGCATTCCATGCAAACCCACGTTTTGGAAAAATGATGAAATAATTATTAAAAGAAAATGTTATGAGATTATCACGAATATATTATTTATCTCTCGTCTTCATGGGAAGCCTTGCCTTGGCTTCCTGTGATGATGATGATAAGGTAGCTGATGCGGGAGTGAAGGTGCTCTCTGCTGAGACTTCCTTTGATGCCAATGGTGGAGAGCATGAAATCTCCGTAAGCAAGGAACTTGTGAAGGCTTATGCTACCGCCGATTGGCTTTCTGTGGATGCCCAGGGAAATGTGGCAAAATTGACGGTGGGAGAAAATGGCTCTAACGAGTCTCGTCATACGAAAGTGGTGCTCAAGGCTTCTGATACCGATTCTACGATTGTCAATGTTTCTCAGTTGGGTGCAGTCTTTGTGTTGGAAGGATTGGGCTCTTCTATCGTTTCGGCTTCTGATGGCGCGGCGTCTTATGAATATAGCATGAAACATACGTTGCCTGTGGAGGTTAGTTCTTCTGCCGATTGGTTGAAGGTCAGTGCCACGGATGAAAGCTTGAAGGTTGACTTGACTGCCAACGAGACAGGACATCTTCGTAATGGCTGGATAGCTTACGCCACTGGTGACAGAAAAGACACCATATCTGTAGTTCAGTATGATTTCGACCAGGATATTGCCGGTTCTTATTATTTGGCATTTACCAATGGTAGTACAGGCAAGACAAGTGCGCTCATGGCTCAGTTGGGTAAAGACGAGGATGGAAATCTATTGTTGGCGATACCGGCTTTTGGCTTTAATATCCCAGTGATATTTGATGAGAAAACTTGTCAATTGTCGATATCAGGAGGCTCCTATATCGGTGATTATAGTGCATATAAAGTTGGTATTGCCTTTGGATATACAGAAGGAGAAGAAATCTCTTGGGATTCTTCGATTTCTTATCCTGCATCTTTCCAATATGACGACGAGGATGGTACTTATGCCATGTTTGAGGATAATGGCTCTTATGACGATCCTGTCGATATGATGGTTTTCTATGCTTTCTCTTCAACGGACTTTACTGAGGATACAGCTTTGGGAGCATTGATGTACCTCATCGAACCTTATCTATTGAAGGTCGATGAATCAGCAGGTGCTAAGAGGATTTCTTTCAAGGCTCCTGCAATGAATGTACTGAAGAAATAATAATTCTCTCTCGTAATAAATGTTTGGGGCATGGTTACTCGTTGATGAGTAGCTATGCCCCCTTTTTGATATTTCTAGTTTTTCGAAAACAAATAATTTAATCATATACAAAAAATAAATAAGTTAAAAGCATTTATGGACAAGGGCGCCTTATATATATTAAGCATCTTCCTCTTGCTCAACTATGTGTTGGGATGATGCGAAGATAAATCTACTCTGTATGGTGAAGAGTTCCCGAAGTTAAAATTCGGGCTCTTCATCACTCAATTTAGAATAGTCTCTCCATTTTATGTCTGATTTATAAATGGCAGAAATTCTTACAAGTCTATCGAACAAGTCAAAGCGTGGGTCGCTTGAATCACGAAAGAACCTTCTGTTGAACTTCCAGCAATACTCATTCAAATATAGTTGGAGAAAACGTTTATCTACTTCTTTATGGATGGCCTCGATTCCGGACTTGCATTCTCCTATGATAATGTGAACCCATGGTAGAGCGTTGCGCACAACTTGGTCTACATCATGTTCTACATAAATCTCGTGCTTATCTACCAGATTTTTAAAATGAGTATGAGAAGAAGACCCATCCGTCACTATAGTAGTGGAAGAACTTATGGATTTCTCGACCAATTTGTCTATAGTCTTTGCTTTGGCATCCTCTATAACAAACATTTTGATGTAATGAACAGCTTTCTTGACTGATTGCCGCTTTTCATTAGCTAACAATTTCTTTATTTTCTCATTTGTGTCATTTTTTGGACGAGACAAGTATTCTCCTAGTACTTTGTCAACAGGCTTACTTTCAGCGATAACCAACACTTTCGTCTGTCTTTGGCTTCCTGCTCCTCGTTTTAAAGTTTCACTCTTATCTGTATCGTCCATACGAGTAGGGAAAAAAGCCTCGTCAAGCTCAACATCTCCTGACAACTGGTATATTTTCTCCCTCTTTCCCATAATATCTCTAAGTTTCATCATCATTAACCATACTGGTGGGTATTGATCATGACCTAATTGGTATTGCACTTCTTTTGCAGATAGAACCTGTTTTATCGATGTCATCAAATGCATTGTATAGAACCAAGAGCGAAGAGGTTGCTTGCTATATTCCATAACTGTATCTTTTGTAAGAGGTATGCGATGGCGACAGCTCTTGCATTCAAATACATGCTTTCCCTTCACCCAATTGTAAGATATACAACCACACTTAGGACATTTCGGCAATAAGGGTTCTTTGATTATTCGAAAATAATCAATACAACTTTCCTCTGTAGGAAAACGTTTGTCAAATTGATTCAGTAACATTGTTTCTATATTCATTGTTTCTGCAAAATTACAAAAAAATATTGAGCTTACCAAGATTTCGGGAACTCTTCACCACACAGAGTAAATCTATACATCAAAGGTTTGTTAGATGATAAAAAACACAGGCGGCAACCTGCATCACGCAGGTTGTCGCCCTCTTGTTTCTAACTAAAAACCTATATCATATCAACTATTCATATGCTTTTTGTATTTACTTCAGTCGGATGATGTTCAGCGAACTTGCTGGAATCTCGACCGTAGCACCATTCTTCTCTGTAGTGACATAGTTTTCTACAGGATAGATGTTGGTAGGATTGTCGATGGTGTTCTCCTCCAAACCGTTCTTGGCAGAGAGGCGAATGAGCTTGCCGTCCTTGATGTCCTTGCCTTGCAAGTTGATGCGAGCTGTAGTGCTCTCTGTGCTTGTGTTGGCTATCTTCAAGATGACCTCGCCTGTCTTCTCGTCGAGTGTAGCGGTAGAGAAGATGCCTGGCTTGGTGTTGCCTTTCAACTTGGTCTTGAATACCTCCTTGCCATCTACTGAAGCAAAGATGCTGTCGCCCTGTACCTTCAGCTCTATGTCGTACCACTTGCCTGTCTCTACCTTGCCTGGACAAGTAGCTACCTGGGTCTTGCCACCATTCACGATTTGCTCAATGCCGTGCTGGGTATTGTTCCAACCACCGAGGTTCAACCAACAATAGTTCTGAGGATCTACATAGTTGAACACTACGAGGAAGCCTTCGTTTCCAGCGTCCTTCTTCGCGCGTACCTTATATATATAACCATCGCTGGTAATCTTGCCTGGGTTCAAACGGATGCAGTTCTCCTCGTTGCTGGTCTGCTTGATTTCATCACCTTCTACCTTCCATGAGCCACGGATATCGGTCTGGGTGAGTTCGAGAGTAGCAGGGAGTGCGTTGCCCTTGTCGTCGGTATAGCCTTCGTCCTTGAAGGATACCTGGGTGCCCCATGTTCCCATACCTACCTGGCAAACAGCTGGCTTCACCTTCACATTGTCGTATGTGTAAGGATTCTCCTGCTTCACAGGCAACACACGGGTTCCGATATTGTTTGCCATCACGTTCTGTACGTAGTAAGATGGTGTGCCGAATACCTTGTCGGAGGTGTATTGAATCATATCTGGCGCCCACATACGATTGTTGAGGTTGGCGAAGATAGGAGCGTAAGAAGCCATGGTTACGATGTCCGAATTGTTCTCGATGCCCATCATATAGACAGCCTCGCCGAGGGCTGCATCAAGAGAGCCCATGTTGCCGAAGCCTTGTGTCACGGCATACTCGCCTACGTAAATCTCGCAGCCCTTGCGGTCGTAAGAATCGTACTTGTTGAAGTTCTCGGCAAACCAAGCTGGGTTGCGGTAGTAGTGCTCGTCGAGAAGCTCCACGCTCTCGTTGCTTTCCCACTTAGGGTTGTCGTCGCCCCATGCTACCACGTTGCCGATGAGGTGCATCTTAGGATATTTCGCCAAGATGGCATCCTTGAATTTCTTGAAGCGCTCGTAGTAGTGATCGCTCTGTGCGGCTGGGTCTGGCTGGTTGTTCTCATTACCTATCTCCAAGTACTCGATATTGTATGGCTCAGGATGACCGTTCTTGGCACGCAATGCACCATACTTTGAGGTGACAGGACCGTTGGCATACTCCAAGGCATTCAAGCACTCGTCTATCCAAGGCTGGATGCTATCTACAGGAGTCAATCCACCATGCCAAAGACCTACGTTTACTACATAGAGAGGCTTGGCATTCAAATCCTCGGCAAGCTGCAAGTACTCGTCGAATCCCATGCCATCGCTGGTGCGATAGCGCCAGTTCACGTTCTTATGTCCAGGACGCTCCTCGATAGGACCGATGGTTTTCTCCCAGTGGAAAGCATTCTCTGGAGACTCCTGTCCTTCGACGTAGCAACCGCCAGGGAAGCGAACGAACTTAGGGTGGATATTGTAAAGGAGTTGCGCCAAATCAGGGCGCAAGCCATTCTCACGATTCTTGAAGGTTGGAGGGAAGAGGCTCACTACATCGATCTGGATAGTACCCTTGCCATCGGCTACCAACTCAAACTGTGCTTTTGCATCGTTGGCATTGGCAGTGAACTCGGCAGTATATTTCGTCCACTTCTTGCCTATCTTGGCATTGAGAGCGGTCTCGGCATACACCTTGTCGCCCTTGGCGTTGGTAAGGCGAGCCTTCAGGTTGCCTTTGTAGCTACCCTTTGCCCAGAAAGAGAGCTTGTAGGTTCTGCCCTGTACAGCATTGATACCCCAGAATCCCTCGTTGATGAGAGAGGCGGTAGCCTTAGGAGTGGCGGCAACAGTAAGTTGGAGCGCCTTGCCCTGTGCTTTGTTGAGAAGATTCTTGTTGATGAGCTGTGCATTGATTTTCGCACCATCCTCGGCGGAAGTCTTCCACGTAGGAATCTCCTTGTCGGCATCCTCGAAAGAGCGGTTGCTGATGAGCTCGGCATAGAGACCGCCATCGGCAGCATGGTTGATATCCTCGAAGAAGATACCATATAAATTAGGTGAAACCTTGATGCCTGGGTTGGAGGCATCTACATTGATAGTCACTTGGGCATTGGCAGCCATGGTAGAGGCGAGCAATGCGGAAAGTAAAATCTGTTTTTTCTTGTTCATTGTTTATTCTTAGGTTTACTGTTACTTGTTTGTGGGCAGAAAGTCCAAGGCTTGCTTGTACTCCAGCCATAATTAATACACAGTTGCAAAAGTACATAAAATGCACAAAATGCGGGTGGACAAAACGCATAATAAAGTGTAAAAGGTGGATTTTCTATGGAAATTCACCTTTCCAACTTCTAAATCTAAGTAAAAAGCTTGTCCAAGGTTATGCTTGCGACAAACAGTTTTTCTTCCTATAATATCACGTATAAGCAATCTCTTTTTAGTACAATAGCACCAATCCTGCGAAAGCAGAGTAGAGTATCATCCTTATCGGATTAATCTTCATCACTTTCACCCCGATGAAGGTGGCGAAGAACAGGGCGATGGAGATGTAGAAATGCCAAGGATTCTCCGGGGTGGAGAAGTTCTCTGGGCTCATCAAGAGCAGGGCAGCGGCTCCCACCAAGCCTACGATGCAAGGGCGAAGACCGATGAACATGCTCTGCACCATATTGGTGTGCATGTACTTGTACAGCATCTTGCTGATAAGAATCATCAAAATCAAGGAGGGGAGAACCAAGGCAAAGGTTGCTACGGCACTGCCCAATACTGCCATCATCCCACTCATGCCAGCGTTATGCACGGCGGTGTAGCCGCAATAAGTGGCGGTGTTGATGCCGATAGGTCCCGGTGTCATCTGCGAGATGGCGACGACATCAGTAAATTCTCTCATCGTCATCCAGTGATACTGGGTCACCACCTGTCCCTGGATAAGGGATACCATCGAGTAGCCACCTCCGAATCCGAAGATGCCAATCTGTATGAATACTATAAAGAGTTGTAAGAATATCATTGTTTTACTTTATTTTATTGTAATTAGCCATTTCCAAATAGGTAAGACTTCTATAGTCAGATTTCCTTCTAGGATAGTCTCTTCCTCATCGTATGTGATAATCATGGCTTTTTGGAGGGGATGAACTTTGTTTAATGCAATCAGTGCATCGACTTCTCTCTTGCGGGTATCAGCATCGGTCAATGTGTAGGAGGCCTGGATAGCTAAAGACTCTTCTGGAATGAAAAAGTCAACTTCTATATTGCGATTGTAATAATATAGCTTTGGCATTTCCGAGTCGTTGTTATATTTCTTATGCAAGGTGATGGCGCAAAGATTCTCTAACAATGGTGATTTCGAATCCGTCAAGAATATGCTCAATAAGCCATTGTCGGTAAAGTAATGCTTCTTGGCGGTCTCCTTCTCCGCAAATTTAGAGGCATAGTTGTCCAAGGTAAACATGAGACATGCCTCCTTGATATATCGGATGTAATCAATGATTGATACGGAGTTGGTCTTTACTCCGGTACTCTTCACCATATTGGATAGACGATTATATGCTGTTGGCTGCATGATATTTTCGGCTAATCGTTTGATGGCAAGACGCAAGGCTTGTTCGTTTTTGATGCCGTTTCTTTGAATGACATCACCCAGTACGATTTTCTCGTAGAGTCCATTGAGCCATTGACGTTTGTAGCGATACAGAAGCAACTCTGGGAATCCTCCCCACATAAAATAGTCGGAGAAGTATTGTTGTACCGTGTCTTTTTGCTTCCCGTATTGCCAATTCTCTTCGAGTATAATGCCATTGGCAGCTAAATATTCTTTGAAGGAATATGGAAATATCTTTTCATCGAAGTAGCGTGCTCCCAAGGTGGTAGCTATGTCACGGCTTAGCATTTTGGCATTGGAACCCGTGATGAAGACCCTATATTTTTGGTTTGCTAATCTTCGGGCAAAATGCTCCCATCCTTCGATGTTCTGTATCTCGTCGAAGAATAAAATGGGTTTATGGGAATACATAGCATGATATGCTTGCAGTATAAGGTCGAAGTCTTCTACTTTCATGCCATAAAGACGTTCGTCATCAAAGTTGATATAGGCGATTTCCTTGATGTCATGTCCTTCGGCAAGGAATTGCTTGGCACGCTGATATAATAGGTATGATTTGCCTGCTTGTCGAATACCGACAAGGACATACCTGCCTTGCTCCTCAAAGTCGAATGGTCTTTGATAGAGTTCCACCTCTTGTATTTCCTGTTGTCCCTCCTTGATAAGAGTCTTG
>ERZ808259.441-NODE-441-length-18364-cov-23.932001_pt1 | contig 18364 bp, 12 predicted proteins | sample MGYA00521279_ERZ808259 | MGnify/ENA primary metagenome ERZ808259 (study PRJEB31516, sample SAMN03275586) | gut metagenome | biome: mammalia-associated habitat; material: feces | host: Papio cynocephalus | place: Kenya | collected 2012-07-27 ... | reverse complement strand
CCGGGCCAAGCCGTCGGGACGGGCGTCAGGGCGTAGCCGCCGCGGTCGTATTCGTCGGCTGCCGTCGTCAGCGAGGCCGTGCGGCATACAGATGCAAATTCCGCTATCTCGCTATCCATCATTCCGCAGCGGAACTTGGCGACCTGTCGGCCGCAGCCGTCGTAGACATACAAATGCCAGGTGTCATTCGCGAGCCGTCCGTCGCGTTCGGCGACGATGCGCCCTGCCGGGTCGTAGCGATACTCGGAGACAGCCGCTCCCGGTAGTTTCTTTGACACGAGCCGTCCTCGCCCGTCATAGACGTACCAATAGGCCAATTTTTTCATCACGTCATCGGTGCGACTGTGCGTGCCTTCAAGTCCGGGCGGCAGAACATATCGCAAGCAGCCGTATCCATCGTAGACGTAGTCGGTGGCCGCTATGCCGCCGCCCGTTCCCGTAGTACGGCGTACAACGCGGCCGAGGAAGTCGGTGTATGTGCGCACCGTCACGCCGTCTTCGTCTATGTCCTCGGTGACTTCGAGCTGCCCGGGGGCGTAGTTCCCGTCGAGGCGCACGCCGTCGCCTTCGATGACATAGCGCGGACAGCGGTATGTGTCGCCGTTGTTGGCGAGGATGCACCGCCTTGCGGCCTTGTCTGCATCGTGCCACGCATCGCCGGCCTTGGCGGTGGCGATGGCGATGGCCGACGGCGAGGGCTCGTATGATGTCTCGGTATACGGATGCCCGTCGTCGTGGAACGAGGCAGAGGCGGCAACTATCTCGGAGACCCCGGAATCGATGCCGCCTACAGGCGTGGGGGCATACCCTCGCCACGGACGCCCCATGGCGTCGTAGGTCGTGGCTGTGGCGGTGTAGCCTTGCGGCGTCTGTATATACGTTGCGGTCACGTGCCCGAGACCGTCGGCACGGACAGCCGTAGCGTGGAAGGCCGAAGGCGAGGTGTATGCCGTCGTGGTGACGCGGTTGTCGCCGTCTTGGCTTATGCGGTAAGCATAACGCGTGCGGATGCGCCCGTTGGTCTTTTCTTCGACAAGGCGTCCCTCGTCATCGTATGTATATGCGTTTGTTGTGCCGTTGGGAGACGTCAGAGAGGAGACGCCCACCAGCGGCAGCCATTGGGCCGTGGATGTCAGCGTGCCGCCGAGTGTCTGCGTCAGCGGATAGCGATTGAGCGCGTCCCACGTCCACGTGGTCTCTATGCCGTCCTCGCCGACCTTGGAGGTCAGGCGTCCGCCGCTGTTGTAGTCATAGCTTGCCGGCGTCCATGACGTCGCGCCGCGCCTCAGCGATATGGATGTCACCAGTGGCATTGTGCCGCGTACTTCCATATTGTTGGTATAACCCTGTGCGCAGCCGCCGAAAGTCTCGGTGGCGGACAGGAGCAGGCCTTTGGCTCCCGTGGCGGCAACTGCCGGGTCGCCGCCAACGGCGCTCTTGGCATACGTCATAGTAGTCACGACCTGACGCTCGCCGTCTGAAAGGGTCTTTGTCGCCATAAGCGATGTGCCGGACTCGTAGGTATAGCTCTCGGAACGCACGATTTCGCCCGTCGGCGTGTATTGGGTGACGACAGACCCCGAGGGACGTTCACCGACGAGCGTCAGCGAACTCAGTATGGCATCGAACCACGAATAATCCGAGCGCCGTATGCCTATGGGTATTGCCTGGTCGCGAATGCCGTATTCGGGCTTCATCTGCCACGAGGGATATCCCAGCCACATACTCTCGCGCTCACCGAAATCGGGGCTGAACTCCGTTTCGAGGACTACGGTTTTGCGCGTCACGGCGACATAACTGCGGCTGTCGCCATATACGAGGGTATAGCTGTTGTCGACACGCTCTACGAGGTCATAGCCGCCGGGAGTGGATTTATACCGCTCGACGCGCACCTGTTGCGGTCCCTTGGAAAAATAATTGCGCGGATGACCGCAAAAGCCTTTGAGGCCGTTATCGCTGATGGCGTTCGGTTCGATGATGTTTTCAAAGTTATACACGCTCTTGCCCTCGGCCTCAATCTCCTCGACACGCCCGTACCACAAAGGTATCTCGCCGCCATGTCCCTCCAAGTAACCGGAAGTGCGGTTTATGGTCATCATCTTGTCGGTGAATATGTCCGGCTGAAAGCCGTTGCTACGACATTCGACGACGTCGACGACATCGATAAAGGTACCCAACGTCGGCAGTGCCGTGACATTGGCTTTGCCCGAAGCGTTCGCGCCATAGACGTAGCGGCGCACGCGCGGCGCGGCGTCGAGACTGTCCGTACCGATAGAGATGTATTTCACGCGAAGACCGCCGCCGTATGTGAGTTGCGGCTCATCTATATATTGCGATATGCTGCCCGGCGAGGGACGATGGTCAAAAGCATGGGGTTCGTAGAACCACCGTATGCAGCCGCCGGTGGGCAAGATGGCGTTTTCGAGCATATTTGCACGCATGGCGAGAGTATCGACTGAGCGGTCGGCACCGCGAATCTCGAACGCTCGCGGGAATGCCAAATCGCCGCCGGCACGTGTCACCGACACCGCCGGTGACAGGCAATAATCATTGTACTTGCCGTTGTAATATCCCCACCAGTCCATTCCGCCGCCGGGCATAAATCGTCCCCGGTTGTAGACAAACGAATACCGACCCTCGCCATCGACGGTGACATCATCAAGGAGCATCGAACTCTGTCGGCCGCGGGTAAGCGTTGCGCGGTGCACGACATAGTCGCCCCAGTACACTGTCAGCGCGTCAAGCATATAAAATCCTGCCGGCGAGGAGTAGCTCAGCGACACCTTGCCTCCCGGGAATGTTATTTGAGAGAGCGAGGCGCTGCCAAATGTTCTGTTGTTTTTTGTGCGCTCTCCATCCCTGGGCTCGTTCTGTTCGATGAATTGCGGCTTTGCGCTGCCGTAAATCACAGTTTTGGGCCCGAAGAAGCTCTGTCCGTGGGCGATGTGGTCAAAAGCAAACCACGAGAAGCCTATTTGCTCGCCGGTGGTGAGGGTCAGCGATGTGAGCAGCCACTCCGTGCGGTTTATGCGCTCGTCGGTGTACTCGCCGGGGGTAGAAAACTCATACACATATCCCCGAGGGTCGGTCACGCGTATTGCTTTCAAGGCTCTGTCGGCGGTTATGGTGTACTCGTCACAGCCCACGCCGTGAAACGCCCCGGACTCCCAGTCGCGAACGAGGGTCAGTGTGGCATCGAGCAGATAAATCGTATAAATATCATGTTCGGCATCATAACGCTTCAACGAGTCGCGCATAGACGCGTTTGTCGCCTCGGCATCCATCACCACCGAGCGGAAATTGGTTTCATAATCTTCAATATTATCCGTGCCGCGCGGACGGAACAACTCGTCGGGACGTCCCATGATTTGGCGCGAAACGCGCAACGCCGGCGACAGCGTCCACCCGTAACCCACAGGTTGGGGGTCGTCATCGACGCGTATGCCGTTTGAACGATAATGCAGCGACAGCGGTATCGACACATCGCCGACACTCAGCGTGTACAGTGGCACGTCAAACTCGCAAGCTCCCGTAAGCATAGCCGGTGCCGGCATCTCAGCCTGACGGATTGCCCGCGCCTGAGGGCTCTCGGGCCACACCCCGCTCTCCTGCCACGGCACCGTCACCGCGCCGCGCACGACTGCCGCCGCGAGCATCGCTCCTGCCAAAAGTCCAAATCTCCGTCTACCGCTCATATCCTACTCTCGGATTTAGAATTTATTCAATCCTCTCAGTAATTCTTTCAAGGAACAACGATATACAATCTGTTTACCGCCGGAGATACATCGGAGCTGTTTATGCCGACCATATAACGGCCTGACGGCAATGACGGCAGATCTGTCAATACAATATCTTGTTCTTCATCATCGCCGTTAATTCGGACTGTCTTGCTATAATACGGTATACCGTCAAGGCTGCCGACACTAATGGCGATGGTCAAATCCATACGCGAACTTAAAGTAATACGGAGACTCCCGGCGGCATAGTATGCCCGAGCGTTATTAATTACGGATTCTATCTCCCTCAAATTATCTTTCGGGCGCGCCAACGCCTTAATGTCGTCAAAAGCAAGAGTATATAGCGAGGACACGGCATCAATCTCACGGCCGTCGACGGCAAATCGTGAAGACGTATTTGTTTGCACGGCAATCGGCATCGTATAATTGTCCGGCACATACCAGCGATAACGAGTCACCGTATAGACTTCGAGACTGTCGCGAGCTGCATCAGGGAGCGATGAAAACGCTTCACCTGAAATGTCGGCAATATATCGGCGAGATTCTATCGTCAGCAACGCGTCAAGGCTGTCCGGCCCTAACACTATTGTGCCGCGTTGAGGCCGGGACGTACAATAAACTCCTTCCTCGACGATATGCATATCGTTACAATAACGCCCATGAGCCGAATAATCACGACTGAGTGTGCCGCTCAACGATGCCGCTTCCGAGCAGTATGGCGACAAGACAGATGTATAGCAAAGAGAGTCAACCTCAATATGCATTTCGGACGTCTCCTCGCCAATCCATATCATCTTGGAGCCATCAACAAGATAGCGCATACGCCGCCCGTCTATAATTTCAGACACAATAGTACGGACACTATCTCCGTAATGCACAGTTGTTGAGATATATCGCGGAGCAAGACTTAGCCCGGCTTTGTCCAAGGTCGACACGTCAGACAAATTCCACAGCGAGGAACGTTCAGGCTCATGCAGCCCCACTCCATGGCACACGAACCGACTTGCGGCGACACTCGGTGATGCCCACCCATAAAACATAGTGAGTGTCGGCAAAATCGTGAACAAGCATCGTAAATATGTCATGGCGTTGAAAGTCGGCGTTAAGTCATCCTCAAAACAATCATAAAGGGCTGATTGATGTGCGACTACCACACACACCGCAAATGTACCGACATTTTATTTATCACAGCAACCGCCCACTGTTAAAAAAAATTAATATACATATATTATGAGGCATTATGTGTACTTCCGCAGCCTTTTCAATAATCCGAGCATATATGCCAAAATACTCGGACTATTTACGCCTTTATTCTGCCGCACGCCGAGGGGCACTCACAGCCGGTCAATACCCCATGAAGCTGTAGTCGCCGTCAAAGCCTTCGGGCATATCCCCATATTGGCCATCGGTCAACGCATCCCACGTGTCTGACGCATAATCTCGGTCATCCGAATCATCGTAATACATTCCGTCATTGTAACTGTAATCATTACCGGAATTGTATGGATCTTCGTGACCGGGATTCAATTCGCCGAAGGTGTAAAGATGTTCCTCGCCGTTCTTAAAAGTCTTTATCGTGGAATAATCCTTTCCATAGAATTTCCATATGGTATACTCCAACGGTAGAACTTCTTCTCCGCTTTCGTTGATGATGCCCTGCTCCTCGCATTTCGTTGCCGAGCCGTCGCCTCCTATAACTGCGACAATATTCGGGGACGTGGTATCGTTGTAACCGATGACTTTTGCAAGTCCGTTCTGAAAGCCATCCATCCAGGCGTACTTTCCGAAGGGCACGACAACGTTTCCATCGCCATCTACTGCCCCCCATTTGTAATCTTTGTTTTGCACAACAGCCAGGTCGGAATTGATGGGTAACTTTATTTGGCGGTAGTAGTTTTCTTCCATAATAAGATGTGTATTGTGATTGGTTAGACGCCGCAAAGGTAAGTCGCGGCTGCGAATCCTATATTCGCACTCAGACTAATACAAAATACTCAAAACATAATTATATAATCGCACGAAGGAAAAACTCCGGCAGTCAGCCCAATCATATTGCGTTGTCAGCTTACCCATTACACGCCATCATGCATCACCCCGACAGCGGCAAGAACATTCTCGGGGACTTCCGGGAGGTGAGGCGAGATGATGCGGCGATTGGCCGGCAGGAGGGTGTTGGCACGGTTGCCGAGGTTTTTGGCAAAGCCCAGAGGATGACCTTGATAGGTGAGTAGGGCTATGCCGCGCGGCGTGTTCTCAGGCAATATCGGGGCGTTGCGCTGCAAATACAATACAGCTTCTCGCCAGCCTATCGGGACTTTAACAAAAGCCTCAACATTAAGGGCCTGACTCATAGCCAAAGCGTGTGCCGGGATGACATCGCGGCCCTTGATTGTGCCCACTTCCACGCCGCCAAGGATGACGCGCAGCCCGGCATCGGCGAGACGCGCTGCCATAGCGGCCACCGCCGGCGGAGCGGCCGTAATCGCCGCGGCTGCATCGGTACTCCACACCATATCGCCGCGCACCATACGTCGCACGGCTTCCGGAACGGGCTGAGCCTTGGATGCAATCTTGCGCTTGGACGACTTGGAGCGGCGCATATCATCGCCCTGTGCTGCCTGAGCGCTTTCACCATCCTTGCGTAAGGCGGCTACGAACAAGCCTTCGCCACGTGCTATGCCAGGATAAAAATGGGAGCATGGGAACGGCGCACAATCGTTCTCGAAGTATCCCGGAGAGACACCGGGCAGGCCCTCCAACCCGGTAGATAACGGCGTAGCCCCCAATTCATCAACGATATAGTGTACATTGTCTTCGTCTTCGGCCGTATTAAAGGTACAAGTGCTGTACACCAGTACTCCGCCGGGACGTAAGGCGTCCCACAACCCGTGCAAAATTCGACGTTGTATCGCAGCACAATCGCGCACCAATGACGGCGACCATTGGGCCACGGCATCCGTATCCTTGCGCATCATACCTTCGCCCGAACAGGGAACGTCGGCACAAATGACATCGAAGGCCTCGTGAAGCGTCCCGAAGGATGCGGCATCGGCGCATGTGGCGATGACGCGCGGGTCGCCCCAGCGCTGCAAATTCTCTACTAATACCCCGGCGCGAGTTCGGTCAAATTCATTGGCTATCAATACCGTACCTATTCCACCCAAGGCATCTGCCACGGCCGTAGTCTTGCCTCCGGGTGCAGCACACGCATCAAGTACGCGCAATTCGCCGTCCGGGTCGATGCCGGCCTGCGTCAAGGCATGGCGCAAGACCGCAGGCAACGCCGCACTTGAAGCGTCCTGCACATAATACAAGCCCTGATGAAGTGCCGGGTCAAAGGTGAAGCGCGGACGCCCCGACAGATAGGCCAGACGATCATTCCACGGCGCTATATCGACATTCAGCGGCTTACCGAGTCCGCGATGCGCGGCTATGCGCACGGACACTTCGGGTTCGCTCGTCGACAACGCCTCGACAAGGACACGACCCTGCGGCCGCTGAAGCAGCATTTGCACAAAAGCTTCGGGCAGACAACGCATTTCAGGATTTCCCGGTAATGATGGAGCGGATGTCATTGAGCTTGTTTAGTGCCTCCAAAGGCGACAAATTATTGATATCAAGGCCTATGATTTCGTCGCGTATTTGGCTCAGCACCGGATCGTCCAATTGGAAGAAACTCAGCTGCATACCGCCTTCCTTCAGCGGCTTGGGAGCCTCGGCGCCGGTCATATCCACTGCACCGGCGGCATCGCGATTGGCCTCGAGACGATGTAAAATGGCGTTAGCGCGGTTGACGATTACCGCCGGCATTCCGGCCAGTTTTGCTACATGTATACCGAAGGAGTGCTCGCTGCCGCCGCGTTCCAGTCGTCGCAGGAACACCACCTTGCCGTCAATTTCTTTGACGGATACATGGAAGTTGTGTATGCGCGGGTAGGATTGCTCGAGTTCGTTGAGTTCGTGGTAGTGTGTGGCAAAGAGCGTCTTGGGCCTCAAATCTTCGGGCGTATCGTGTATATACTCGACTATGGCTCGGGCTATCGAGATGCCGTCGTAAGTGGACGTTCCGCGTCCCAATTCGTCAAAAAGTATCAGCGAACGTCGGCTCAGGTTATTGATGATGGATGCAGCCTCGTTCATCTCGACCATAAAGGTGGATTCGCCCAGAGATATATTGTCGCTGGCGCCTACACGCGTAAAAATCTTGTCCACCACGCCTATATGTGCGCTGTCGGCCGCCACAAAGCATCCTATCTGCGCCATCAGGACATTCAGTGCCGTCTGTCGCAGCAATGCCGACTTACCGGACATATTTGGGCCGGTAATCATCAAGATTTGTGCATCGTCATTGTTAAGCCGCACGCTATTTGCGATATACGGCACACCTACAGGCAGACGCCTTTCGATGACGGGATGTCGGGCTTGTACAAGGTCAAGTTCGAGGCTGTCGTCCACCACCGGGCGTGCATAGCGGTAGGCCGTGGCCGCCGCATTGAACGACAGTAGGCAGTCCAGACGTGCCACCAGCATAGCATCGGCCTGCATAGCCGGAATATACGATGACAGCGCAGCCACCAAGTCATTGTACAATGATGTCTCCAAGGAGGCTATACGGTCTTGCGCCCCCAGGATTTTTTCTTCATATTCTTTAAGTTCGGGACTGATATATCGCTCGGCATTGACAAGTGTCTGCTTGCGTATCCACTCCTGCGGCACCTTGTCGCGGTGCGTATTGGTAACCTCGAAGTAGTATCCGAAGACGTTATTGAAACCGATTTTGAGCGACGAGATGCCGGTAGCCTCGACTTCGCGGTCGCGTATCTGCGCCAAGTACTGCTTGCCGCCGGTGGCTATGTGTCTCAATTCGTCCAAGGTGGCATTGACGCCTTCACGAATGACGTCACCGCTGCCGGGCTTGTTCGGACAGTTGTCCCAAATTTCGCGTTTGATACGCGAGGCTATATCGGTGCAAGGATTGATTTGCTCGCCTATGGCGCGTAATTGCGGTTGGTCGGCGCCGAGGCATAGGGCTTTGATGGGTTCGAGGGCCTCGAGAGCGGCGCGCACCTGCACCACCTCGCGCGGCGTGATGCGCAGCGTGGCTATTTTGGCCACCAATCGGCCCAGATCGCCTATACGATCCAGGAAACCGCCGACAGCCTCGGCAGCCTCGCGGTCACGGAAGAAGTACTCCACGACATCCAAGCGATTGTTGATTTCGCGAGGGTCGCGCAACGGCATCAGTATCCACTGGTGCAGCAGACGCGCCCCCATAGGCGTACGCGTATGGTCGAGGACATCCAGCAGGCTCATACCCTCTTCGCTTAACGGCGTCACCAATTCGAGGTTGCGCACCGTGAAGCGGTCGAGGCGCACATATCGGTCTTCTTCGATACGCGCTATGGTGTTGATGTGTCCTATGTGCGTATGATTGGTAACATCGAGATAGTGCAATATGGCACCGGCGGCAATGATCCCGGCGTTCATACGCTCGAGGCCGAAGCCCTTGAGCGATGTGGTCTCGAATTGCTTGAGCAGACGTTCCATGGCCGCGTCACGTGTAAATACCCAGTCGTCCAGCTCGAACGTCAGGTAATGTCCCGACAGCTCGTCATCGAGGCGACGCTTGAGGCCGCGCTCGACCAGGACTTCCTTGGGCGCAAACTGAGCCATAAGCTTGTCGACATAGTCGGCATTGCCTTCGGCGGCCAGGAATTCGCCGGTGCTGATATCCAAAAAGGCTATACCCAGTGTCTTGTCTCGTCCGTGATGTATGGATGCCAGGAAGTTGTTGAGCTTACCTTCCAAGACGTTGTCGCTCAGTGATACGCCGGGCGTCACCAGCTCGGTGATGCCGCGCTTGACCAGTGTCTTGGTCGTCTTGGGGTCTTCGAGCTGTTCACAGATGGCCACACGCTTGCCGGCTCTCACCAACTTGGGCAGATAGGTGTCCAAGGCATGGTGCGGGAAGCCGGCCAATTCGACGTATGCTGCAGCGCCGTTGGCTCGGCGGGTCAGGGTGATGCCCAGTATTTCGGAAGCGGCCAAAGCGTCGTCGCTGAAAGTCTCGTAGAAGTCACCTACGCGAAACAGCAATATCGCATCGGGATGCTTGCGTTTCATCTCGATGTACTGCTTCATCAACGGCGTTTCGGCTATTTTTTTGGCCATGATATGGTTGTCTATTTATATTCCGGGGAACAAAAGAACGGTGTCTACGTATCCGTCCCGTGATTGTATCAGGCTGTGCGCCTTTCCGAGGCCGAGGTATTTCCACGGCTTGTCGCAACAACCTATTTATCGCAAAAACTCGCGCGCCTTCTCAATGTCTCCGGCATGGTCCACGTCCAGGATTTTGCCCATATCGAAGGCACGAAGACGCTGTCCGGCAGCGACAAGAGCGCGTTGATAGTTGCGCATACGGCTGACGCCCTCATCAATACAACGGCGCAGGATGTCTACGGCCGCGGGGCGCAGTCCGTAGATGCCGCCCGAGACGTACCGCACGCCCTCCCACGGTGCATCGCGGAAGGCGGTAATGATGCCATCGGCGTCGGTGTCGACGTATAACGGCTTTTCGTCATCAATGTATGTGGTGACAGCCATACAGCCGTCTACATCGTCCGGAGCCTGGGCAAAGGCCTGCACGTAGCGTGTAAAGTCTTCCTCGCGGAATATTGTGTCTACCGTGGTGAGTATAAATCGTCCGTCGCCATCGCCGCCGGCGTCCGTGCCGAAGGTGCGCGACACCTCATAGAAACTGTGCATCGAGCTGGGCGTGGTCTTGACTACCAGCGTCAGAGGCACGTCCAATTGCGGCTGTAAGGCTTCGATATACTGACGCACGGCGGTCATATGCTCGTTGACAATGACGCTGATGCGGCGGGCATCGTTGGCCATAAAAATATCTATAAGACGGCGTATCATAGGACGGCCGTCGATGTCTACCAGCGGCTTGGGCATAGGAACGCCTTCTTGTACAAGACGACTACCCTCTCCGGCTGCTATGATTGCGTAATTCATTGATGTATAAGATGCTATTTAATACTTTAGGTGCTGTTTTGATGCGGCGGAAGCTGATTTGATGCGGATGATTATTCGTCTTTGGTCAGGTCGAGCACTACATTGTCCGATCCTTTATCATAATACTGGCGGCGCAGAGGGTTACGGTGAGCCTCGGCGTCGTTGGCACGTGCGCGGTAGATGTCTATGGCGGCATATATTGCATGCAGCATGCTCTGCGGGTCGGCCTCGCCTTTGCCGGCAATGTCGTATGCCGTGCCATGGTCGGGCGAAGTGCGTACATACGGCAGCCCGGCGGTGAAATTGACGCCGTCGTCCATAGACAGTGCTTTGAACGGCGCCAACCCCTGGTCATGGTACATAGCCAGCACCGCATCAAAGTGCGTATATGCAGCCGTGCCGAAGAACCCGTCGGCGGCATACGGTCCGAAGGCCATAATGCGACTTTCGCGGGCCTTGGCTATGGCCGGGGCTATGATATCGCGTTCTTCGGCGCCCAGTAGCCCGTCATCGCCGGCATGGGGATTGAGGGCGAGGACGGCTATACGGGGGTTATATATCGCGAAGTCGCGACGCAACGATGCGTCCAGCAGCACGATTTTCTCGAGCACGTTGTCGGTAGTGATGGCCGAAGCCACATCGGCCAGGGGAAGGTGTGTCGTGGCCAAGGCCACGCGCATACGGTCGTTGAAAAGTATCATCAGCGCCTTGGCGGGCACGGGCAGACGCTCGGGCAGGCGCTCGCGACTACGTCCGCGACGCTTCGATTTACCGTCGGCAGCCTCGGGCGAGGTCGGCGCCGTAGCAGTATCTTCGGTTTCGGTGGTGGCGGTCTCGGCGACTACAGTCTCGGCAACGATTTCCGTTCCGTTGTCGGCAGTGATGCCTTCGGCTTGAGCCTCGATTACCGTGTCCGCAGGAGTCTCGGCCGGGACGAATTTGTGCTCCAGATATTCGGTATGTCCGGCAAACCGGAAGTCCTCGCCTTGTATATTGTGCTTATTGATGGGAGCCGTGACCAGCACGTCAACGTCTCCGGCGGCAAGGGCGGCGGTGGCGGCTTCGAGTGCATCGAAGGCGGCACGTCCGGCAGCAGCCGTACCCTCGCCCGGTTCGATGGCGAGGTTGTCCGCGCCTACATTTACCACATTGACGGCGCCATCGCGCAGCTGCTTGACGCCATTGGTATGCGTAAACTGTATCTGCGTTTGCAGTACCTTACGGTAGAAGGACACGGCCTTTGCGTTGGCAAATACGACCGGGGTACACAATTCGAGTATCCGATTGTCTTCCATAGCCTTGAGTATCACCTCGAGGCCTATGCCGTTGGTGTCGCCCTGGGTGATGGCGACTCTGATTTTATTTTTCATCTTGGTATGGTGGTTGCTGTTTCTTGGCCGCACCGGCAAGCATACCGCAGGCAGCCATAATATCCTGTCCGCGCGAGGCGCGTATAGTGGCGGTGATACCCAAGCCGTTGAGTCCATCGCGGAAGCTCTCCTGGACGCGACGCGACGACGGTCGCAGGCTGTCTCCGCCTATGGGATGGTAGGGGATGATATTGACCCGCGCATCGGTGCCGCGCAACAGACGAGCCAAAGCGTGCATACTTTGCGGCGAATCATTGACACCTTCCCAGAGAATATACTCCACGGACAGACGACGCTGATGCGCAAAGTCGTAGCCGCGCAACAGCGCCATGACATCGCGTATAGGGAAAGCTTTTTGCACCGGCATCAGCGTTTGACGCTGCTCGTCATCGGCCGAATGGACGCTGACGGCTATATGCACCGAGGTCTCGTCAAGCAGTCGGCGCAACCCGGGTATATTGCCCACGGTGGAAACGGTGATACGCTTGGGACTCCAAGCCAAGCCCCACGGGGCGGTGAGTATCTCGATGGTCGCGAGTACGGCATCGAGGTTGTCTGTCGGCTCGCCCATACCCATAAATACGACATTGGTAAGGTCACAACTTTGCGGTATGGACAATATCTGGTTGATAATCTGCGCCGTGCTCAGATTGCCGTGGAAGCCCTGACGTCCGGTCATGCAAAAAGCGCAATGCATCTTGCATCCGGCCTGAGAGGATACACACAGGGTGGCGCGGCCGTCTTTCTCGGGAATATACACCGACTCGACATCGCGTCCTCCACATCCGCGAAAGAGGTACTTGACCGTACCGTCGCGCGACGTCGTGGCCGTCAATGGTTCTTCGCGTCCGACGACATATCCGGCTTGCGCCAAGCGGGCGCGGCCCTGCTTGGATAGGTCGGTCATCTCGTCTATGGACGTGGCACGAGCCACATAGAGCCACCGCGCCATCTGCTTTCCGGCAAAACGCGGCAGTCCCACGGATACGGCCACCTCGGACAATTGCTCCGGGGTCAGCCCTATCAGCGGACGGCTCACATATTTGTCAGCTACGACAGCCTCGGCATCGGTGACGACACCGACCTTAAAATCACATCCTTCCGGCATTCTTTATTCGCCGGGAACAACCTTGTCAAGATACCACTTGCCGCCGATGCGCTTAAACTCGAAAGTGTGTGTCACGTACGAGTCCACCCATCCGCAGTCAAGGTATACTTGCGTGTACTGGATTTCGCCCCAAGCCTGATAGTATTCGTCATCGTCTTTGGCAAAGGGTCGTTTGGCCTTGAAGTTGTCGGGTACAAGCAGCGAGGCATATTTCTCGCGCTGGTCATCGGTCAGACGTACACGCGATTCCATAAATGCCGAATCCGTGGAGAATTTGCCAATGAAGGTCTTGAACGCTTCGGGACCCTGGTTGCAGGGTGCTTTGGCAGACATCACTTTGGCTACGGTGGCATCCACCTCGGCTGCGGTCTGTGCCTTCGCTTCGGTGGCGGTGCACATAAGTGCCGCAAGTGCGGCTATAAAGAAAAATTTGCGCATAATTCTTTTTGTTTTATTTGGTTATTGTAAATCTGTTATATCTTACAGGCTCAGGCGTGTTACATATCGGACGGACGGCACGTCAGAGAGTTTCGAGTATATAAAGCCCGATAAATAAGGTGACAAACACCAAGGCCAAAGTTCCGGCTGCAATGACCGCAGTGATGGCGAGGTTGCGCATATTGCCGGGCTGCAGGCGACAGGCTATAGCCGACAGCACGATGGCCACGACATCGAAAGACATCGAAGCCCATTCGCTGAACACAAGGAAGGCCCAGGCCAAGAGCGTGCATACCGCACCGCCTATAGCCATATAGCGCAGCATGGGAGACCGAGGGGCGGTGGCAGCCGCTGCCGTTTCGTCCTGCGGCAGTGCCTCGGTCGGGGCGGCGGATGCTTCCGATATATCGGGCTCGATGGCCTGTATTTCCGCGATCGGCGCGGTATCGTCCATAGTCTTGGGTGTGTCGTTATCGGTAGTCATACGTTCCAATATATTTGTTTTGTACAATTATCTTCGTTTTTGTGTCCGACGGTCGGAGGAGAAAGCACCGCGACGGCGACGGCGGCAGTCCAAGACCTACGCAAAACAGCAGCCTTGGCATCCGGCCATTTTATCTTGCGAAGTTACGAATTTCTTGTCATATACGCTCCTTTCGCCCCATATTTCTTTTGTGATTTCGGAGTTATGTATTGCGTCCGCGCTATGTCAACGGTTTTGACATACCACCTACATCCCCTACCCCCCCAAAAAACAACGGCCACCGAGAATGTAATCCCGGTGGCCAATTTTGTCTATGTCGGGAGCGTCAGCGAAGCACCTTGGTGCAGCGGCGTGTGCCGTCGCTGTAGACGTCCGTGCGGATGGTGATGCCGCGTTCGGCCGGTGCTTCGAGGCGTCTGCCGTACAGGTCGTGATATTCGGTTGCAACGACTTGTGCATCATCCGCCGTCACATCATTCACACCGTCCTTGATGGGCATTATCTTTTTGAACTGTCCCCATACCGGATCTGCCTTGTATGCCTCTATTGCCTCCTGAGGTACGTACAGCGTTGCGCGGTCACACATCGTGGGATGGTAGTCGGCCTGAGGATCTTGGGGATATAACGGGTCATTGATACCCCTTTCAAGATCAAATGCTTTTTTATGTACCTGGGGCGGACGCGTATATTTGCAGATTACTCTACTGATATTGTACGATATGGGGCAGAAAGCTTCGCCCAAATTAGGCGTTATAAACTCATCTGTTGCCTGTTTAATTATTAGTTCTTCCAGCTTAGGCGCAGCTAAGGACCAATAGCTGAATTGTACTGACCCGGGGATTGTAAGGCTTCGGTTGTTACACCCTATAGAGTACACTCTGAACGTATGCTCACCGTCTTCTATTATGAGGTTGTCCGCATGTAGCCCGGCATCATATTCTACTTCTTTTACTGCAGATGGGATTGTTACGGTTGCTCCCGGTACAATATACTTCATTGCACCGATGTATTCTACCGTCTTTGGGATATTAATCGCTTTGATGGTGTTTCGACCCCCACTAAAATTCCCGTTGAATCCTAACACCTTTAGTCCCTCGGGCAGAGCTATCTCCAAGTCTTCACTTTCGTTCTCGGAATACACTGAAAGCCACATAAACCCGAATACGGGATACTCGGTGCCGTTGATGGTGACTTTTTCGGGAACGGTGATCTTCCCCGAATACTTTACATTCTCATCTATGTTCGGTATCAGGATTGCCCCGTCATACTTATATATCGAGGAATTCTTATAATTCGGTAGAATATCATAGCTTTTGCCAAACTCATGAACAGCATACATATAATTGCCCACTGTGTACGTCGGCAGGCCGTAGAACTTTTTGTCTTCTGTCGTCTCGGCATAGCCCGGTATGGCAGAGAATACCGCCGTAAATATTATTATGGTTTTTAATATCTGCTTAAACATATTTCTATTGTTTTATTGTTTTAGAAGTTTATATGTGGATACCACTTCGCCGCTGATTAGCATCGAAATGACGCATAAGCCGTTAGGCACATTGTCGAGGTATAGCGTCCGTTGGTTTGTACCCGGGCCAATGGCGATAAGTGGCGTATGGCTCGTATTATTGATGTCGGTGACGGTAAAACTCGGCATGTCCACTAAATTGTTATTAAGTGTGTATGACACGATAGCTGTTTGCGTGCTTCTGTCGTATATCACACCGGTAATCCGACCTTTTGGAAATGGCAGCTCCGTTGAACCTGTTACTATTTCGCGATATGGGATTTTGTTTGGACCGGATATGATTACCTCGATGGAGTCATTCTGTGATAATGCAAACCTGCATTCATTGAGAGCGGATGTTTCGGTAATCCGATGTGTCTTTATACTGCCGTCGCGCAAATTCTTGACAACAAGTTTTGCCGGCAGATCCGCATCATTTATGTTTACGGTTAGATGATTGGACGGAGACACAAGACAACCGGTATTGTATGCCGATGGAACTTTTGTATTATAGTTGACTGTCGGGTCTCCAAATATATGGAAGCTTTCTCGTTGGTATTTTAAAAGCGTATTTGTAGAATTGGAGTGCCACTGATATTGATCCCAATAGCCTCCTCCTTGTGTTTCCTCGACTCGCGACAATCCGCTTTGCAAGATGTCATATAGACGATAAACAGGTTCTCTGTGGATAGGGTCTTTCCAGCCTTTGTATTCATATGAATTAGGCCATATCGCGTCAACCATTCCCAAAAGTAAGGCATCACTATATCCTAACTTCGTGACATTTGTAGACGAGATGACGGCTATGCCGCCGGATGTGCGTCGAGACATCGTGCCGGATATACAATTGAGGTACTTCATGTGGTCACCCGTGTAGCATCCTATACTAAATATTAGAGGTGCACAATTAGTAAACGTTAGTTGGCTGAAGTCTATATCTGTAAATTGGAAACCGCTCCATCTGTCACATCCTCCGTGTCCATTATATATGGCGAGGTTGACACCAGAATTAAATGCGTTTGATATATCTTGTTTTGTTGCATCCCATGGATATTGCGGATATTGTAGATACGACGGTAAAGGCGAATAATTACCATCATCGTCATAGCTCCATTCCGTAGGATGGTACCCGGGGTCTGTCGTATATATACGTTCAACGTCAATATCATTTTTTTCGAGAATCGAATAAATTTCTTCCAGCGTAGGAAGGAATCTTCCGTTGTGTTCATCAGTCCAATACCGGGTAGCAAGAAAAGCCTTATTGCATATGCCTGATGGCGATAACAGCCCTTTCTCGTATTTTATGATCTTTGCAATATTCTTGTCTGCATCTGATGTGCAATAAACAAGCAGGCGGCCATAGGCAACGTCAGGGAAACGGTCTTCACTTCCGTCTAAACACATATAAGGGTAATCTGTCGGCGAATCGCGTTTTTCAGATCCCCAATTGGTAGCACCTGGATTTCGCTCTTTTAAGGAATATCCGGGGACAATGGCATCTGTGCCCATAATCAACACTGTTGTAAGATTGGGCATAGTGTTGTAATAATGGCGAATTACACTGTCGACTTTTTCGGTCGTCCAGACTCCTTTCTCTAATTCTGCAACGTGTACTTGATATCCGAGGTTTTTCTTCCATTCCTTAAGACTGTCTGTTGCAGCGTGAAAGTCTTTATGCGATATGACCAGCATATCCTCGGTTCTATCATATGGGTCAAATATTACAGGTGTATCTCTGATTGTATCTCCGATGATATCCATTGTTGCCACCTGTCTGTCTGCCGAGAAGGCCACGGCCTGTTCGCCGAGGGTCTCGGTGAGCATACGGTCGGTGTAGGCATTGAAAGCGGCGGAGCGCGTGACACCGGCGGCAGACTGTGTCTGTGCCTGCACGGTGTAGGCAATGTCGATATCGAGTGAGGTAAAGACGCGCAGCACGCCCGTTGCACGGTCATATTTCATAGGCATCACCGTGATGGTGTATATCGGACGGTCGCGGTAAGTCTGAGTATCGGTCACGCGTGCAAGGTCCGAGGGCATAAAGCCTGAATACTCCACGCGTGCCACTGCGATTTGGCGCGGCTGGCCGATAGAGTCATACTCTATCCGCGGATTATGGTCAAGGTTGACCGGAATGTCGATGTAAGTACTATCGCGCACGATGATTTGCGGCGTTCCGCTGCCCTCGGGAGCAATGCGGAAAGCCTTGTAGGGTAGCGCCGGCAGTCCGGCAAAGGTGGTAGAGGACAATCCGGGGACGGACACGCGACACGTCCCGGCGACAGAGTCGGTGACGGTGCGGTCGATGCGGTTAAGGGTGAGCGAGACGGACATCCCGTCATTCGACTTAGACATCCGGAGGTCGTAAGGGTCGGCATCCGGGTCCGCGCTCGGCAGGACAAAGCCTCCGAGAGTGGCCGTCTGTGCATACGCACAGCAAACGCCCAAAGCCACTGCCGTCAGCAGCGCTTTCATTTGTTTGGTGGTTTTGTTCATAACGGTTAGGTATTAGGTCGTTATTAATCTCTCCCAACTAATCTGCTTGAGTGTTTCAGAGCAAGGCGTCGGAGAGTATCGCTGCAAATTTAAGCAACATTCACCCGAAATGCAAATATTTTATAAAATATTTTTTGCGGAAATAAAATGAAAGATTCAGATAAGAAGTGCAACGGCAAAAAGCCTCACTCCTCCTCGGGGGAA
>ERZ808259.440-NODE-440-length-18381-cov-8.172323_pt1 | contig 18381 bp, 16 predicted proteins | sample MGYA00521279_ERZ808259 | MGnify/ENA primary metagenome ERZ808259 (study PRJEB31516, sample SAMN03275586) | gut metagenome | biome: mammalia-associated habitat; material: feces | host: Papio cynocephalus | place: Kenya | collected 2012-07-27 ... | reverse complement strand
TCGCGCCGCTTCATGCCGTAGCCCGACTGAGCGGCATAGTCGTAGTCGGAGGAAGAGAGTTCACGGGCAGAAATGTCGCGCAGAACGGCATCGCCAGCCTCATCAACAGAACAGTTTTTCCCGATGGCAAGTCCCTTCAACATGGAAACTATTTTCTTAAAAGAGACGTTGCCGCCGAAAATATAATCAACGTCAGACGTGTCGTTTTTATCCTTTCTGAGGAAAGTGTCAAAAACGGGAGAGTTCTGGTCGAGCTGCATGGCAGTGTCAGCCAGACCGGCATGAGCCGCATAAGCCGCATTTGAAGCATAGTCGGCAGTGGCGGCACTGCCCGCCTTGTCGGCATAGTCCGCCTTGGTGGCGCGGTCGGCAGTGGCGGCGTGGTTAGCCTCAGTGCCGGAGACGTTGACAACTCCGGAAGAGGTAATCACGGAACCTCTGGAGGTAGAGGCGGTTTCCTTTGGTTTTGAGAAGAGTTTAATTTTAATCATTGTTTTGTAGGTTTTGTAGGTGGGGGAGGTGTTGTAGGTTTTGTAGGTTTTGTAGGTTTTGTAGGTTTTGTAGGTTTGGGAGGTGTTGTAGGTTTTGTAGGTTTTGTAGGTTTTGTAGGGGAAGCTATGGAGTAATAATTCCTAATTCCTAATTCCTAATTCCTAATTCCTAATTCCTCTTTCCTAATTCCTCTTTCCTAATTCCTCTTTCCTAATTCCTAATTCCTAAAAGCATTCCTTCATTTCAAGTTCTGTACTGCCGTCCATCAGATTTCTGCTGAGGACATAAGGATAGAAATCCTTGCCGAGAGCCTCATGACGGAAACGGGAGAAGGGAGAAACCTTGCAGCCGGGGTCGCACACGTTCTGCTTGAGAATGACGCGCGGCAGGTGATACTCCGTGTAATAGGAATCCACGTAAAGCTGTTCAGGCTTGGCGCGATCGTTGCGGTAGTGGTCGTATATAGAGAGAAGACCGGAGCCGCCGGCAATATCGAGCGGAGTAGAAATGCTCATGGCGTTCTTGACACCTAAGGCGGCAGCCTCAGCCGAAGTAAGTGCCGAAGTGATCTTGAAGTCGATGTCGTCCTTCTTGTTGACAAAAGCCTCATCCGTATCACTCATATACACGAGATCCTTATTGCCGTCGGTATAAGTAAGACCGCTGTCGGAGCATACCGTAATGGAGAGGTCGGTAATGACGATGCTCGCCACCTTGCGGAGCACAGCCACCGAGTTTTCCGTCCATTTCGTATGGCGGAACATAGTAGGATGGCGACGGACAACATCATTCCATACCATATTATAAGGTCCGAGGATAGAAAAGCGAACCTGTCCGCTCACCTTATCACCCTTTTTGATAGGAATAGCGATGCCGTCGTCGTCGATGCCGAGCAGGTAAGAGTGGTTAAGCTGCATGTCGTATTTCACGCCCACGAGGCAATCCCCGACCTTAGGGTTAAAGCCTATGGAAAACGACTGCCGGTAGTATTCATCCTCATCCTTGCAGTCGGCAAGCTCCTTGTATGGCATCCACACGAAATCCTCCGGATAGCCCTTTCCCGTGTAAGGAACGCCAGTGCCGAGATCATTATCAGGAGTCTTCTCCACCACACACTTGTTACCGATAATGAGCATACAGCAGAGCACACCCACCTTGGAAATCTTGTCGGAGCTGTCGCCCACGGCACTGTAGTTGAACTTCAGAGACTTTTCCCCCTTTTCGGTGAACGGGCAAAAGCCGTAGCTCTCGACTTCGCCCTGCAGGGAATCGCTATATACCGCCTTCGGGTCGTAAGCCTCATCAGAGCGTGGAGTGTCGGCACGGAAAAACTTACGGGTGTAGTATCTTTTTCCGTCGCCGTTCTTGCTGCTATATACCGTCTTGTGCCACGGGTCAATCTTTCCCTCACTGTCAGGAGTAAGACCGCTGCCGCCAGGGGCGCCCGGAATTCTCCAGTCGTGATCGTAAAGCAGACTGTACTTTGCCGTCATCGGCATGTGGGGGTTAAGAATCATCTTCCCGTCGATGCAGATATAATTAGTAACCGCATCATCAGAAGGCGAGAACACACCACCGGCAATATTTCCCGTGTATTCAGCCAACGGGGCGTTGTTCTTTATCATCGTTCCCATAGCGTCAAGAAACTCCTCGTCGGAAAGTTGCGATTCGCGACAGAAAGAGCCGGTAGAGATAACAAGCTGTTCCTCCATACTGATACTGTTCACGAGAGAATCGTCCTGCTTAGCATTCGTCTTCTCAATCTTGCCGAGAGAAAGCACCGCCGCTCCGATATTGTCGGAAAGATAGTTTGGCAAGAACTGCTGGTTGTGGCGGGTAAGAAAACGGGAGTAAATGTCGGAGCGCATGGAATAGAACTTCCAGTTGGTAGCCTTCATCACCTTAATGAACCATTCGGTAATCGTAGAACCGCTCCAGTCGCTCGCTCCCTCCTTCACCATCTTCTTGAAATCGAAGAATGCACTTGTACCCTCGCCTTCGGCACTGTATTCCGTCATATAGTGCTGCCGTCCTCCCGGGAATCCGTCGGAAAGAGAATCGCTGTCGAGCGGCGACTCTATGATATTCTCCATCTCCTGAAGATCACAGGTAAGAATAAGCTTGTTGTAGCACTCGCCGATGCTGATTTGAGTGGAAGTATCCTCCACGTTTTCCGTTGCAAGAGTTTCAGTGGAGAGATTCTCCGTAATGATGTCAGAGCCGAGAACGTCGTGCCATTCCACCGACTGAGCTGAGCGCACCGTCTGCCAGTCGAAGACATAAAAGTCCTTTCCCCTCTGCGTGATATGCAAGTCGAGATAGCGCATAATCTCCTCCAGCACCTTATCCTGAGTCCAGACGTCATCCTCCTCATCACCCAAAAAGAGCAGCTCGTTCACGGAGACCTGCGAGAAAATGGAGTATCTGTTAGCCTCCGTAGCGTCGATAGCCTTGCTACCGTCGTAGAAGAGACGCGGCGAAGATCCGACGGCACCGCTGACAGTCTGGAGCAGTTCCCTAATAATGTCGAGGAAAGACATCTGCTCGGCATTAAGCTTCACCTTTGCGAAGTCCACGCCCCCGGCACCGACATTCCTGTATTTGGCATACTGCAAGGCAGAGAGAGCATCGACACAGTTAAGCTGGAAGTCGTCGAGAGGGTCGATATAGTCCTGGTCGTAGCTCTGCGGCGAGAGATAGCCGGCAAAGACACACGTGTCGTTGCACGATATGGAGACGGGAGCGTCGAACACCGAGGATCGGAAGAAATCCGTCAGAGCGTCAACGGTTACTATATTGACGGCGGCAGTAGAAGAAAGTATATGGGCGAACGTGTCGCTTGCACTACCCTCTATCGTAATGGCGTCGTCGGCGGCAAGATACACTCCGGCAGAGCCGTCGTCGAGACGGGCGGTGCCTTCAGGGAGGGAAGGTATCGAGATGGCGAGAGAAATGGTGTCGCCCTTGCGGTTGATGAAAGAGGCTTGGTAAATCATATTTTTGTAGGTTTTGTAAGTGGGGTAGGTGGGGTAGGTTTTGTAGGTGTTGTAGGTGTTGTAGGGGGGGCTATGGAGTAACCTCATTCCCTCCCTTGGGGAGGGTTAGGGTGGGTTGTCATATCCTATAACTTTTCCCCGATATTCTTCTGTGGTTTTGCATCACTCCATACAGACTGTTACCCTTGATACGGAACTCCACCACCTGCGGCTGAGCCGAGGCGGCAGCCATCATCGCCACGGAAGAGATGGCGGAGTAGTCGAGACGTCCGGGCGACGTGTCCACACGTGGGGTGGAGACGTTGCCGTTGGCGATGTCGAAGAGGCGGCGCTGCTGCGCCTTGTTGAGAATCATCTCACCGCTGTTCACACCCACCATCAACTTGTCGCCCCGCTCCTGAGAGCCGGCAACCACACCGCCGGTGGTGAATCCGCTGATTGTAGCAATAAGACTGATAAGCTGTGCCGTGCCGGCAATACCGAAGGCGAGCCATGCTATCCATCCAGCTTGAGCCGCCGACACCATAGCCTGTGAAAACGAGAGAACGAGCTGTCCGATAGCGGCGATAACCATACCCGCCTTGGCTGCGGCGGAATCCTCGCCGAGCTGTTGCAGGGCACCGCCCAAAGCCGAGCAAGCCGCTCCGGCAGCGGCAAAGCCCTGGGCGGTAGGTTGGGAGATGCTGGCAATACTTTGCAGAGCCTGCTGCACGCCGCTGAAACTCTGGAGGTCGATATTGGAGAGCGAGGCGATAGCCTGCTGCATGCGTTCCAGTTCGTCGGTGCCATTGACCTTTACGTTCACCTTGATATTGGAAGTGTCGACACCCTTGATTTTCCCCATGTCGAGAGATGAAGACACGACAGACTGCTGTATGGAGGTTGCTTTACCTTGTGTGCCGGCATTGGCGGCGGCACTTGCAGCAGTCTGTTGTATCTTTGTGCGCTCACGGGCGAGCATGTCGAGGAGAGACTGGAGAACCTCCTTGAGCCCCGCGTCCTTGGTATGGTTGATTTCCTGTTGGAGGGCGTTGATTTGACCCTGGAGGGTGGTGTCCTCTTTGGGGGAGGATTGGGTAGAGGGGGTAGATTTGGTAGGGGTTGTAGGGGTTGTAGGGGTGGTAGGTGTTGTAGGGGTGGTAGGTGTTGTAGGGGAGTAACCGCTGTATTTGTTGTAGGTGGTATTGGAGTTTTGCTTGACGAGAGACTCCATCTGAGAACGGTAATTTTTAGCCTCAGACATTTTGGAGTTGTATCGTTCCTGAGCTTTTTCAATGTCGGATTTTCCGGCAGCGGTTGCGTATGTCTTTCGCCCATATTGATCATAATGCCATTCTAACGGCTTCTCCTTGCTGAATTTCCTTGCCTTTCCGTTTTTGTCGCGTACAATGTCGTTTGCTTCCTGTTCGGCAGTAGCCGCCTTGTTGGCGAGATCACGTATTTTAATCTCGTTTATCATCTGGTTGCAGTAAGCCTTGGAGTTGCCGACAAGAGCCGTGTACCACTGGGAGACGGAACTGTAATAGCCCATACTCTCGCCGTATTTCTGGTTCATGTCGTCTACAACCTTCTTCTCCTCCTTTTTCGAACCCTTGAAGTTGCGGAGCGTGGCGATGTCGGTGTTCAGGGCAGCCACTACGCCGGCAATCTGCTGTTGCTGTTGTTTGTGGGCGGCGGCAGCCTGCTGCTCAGCTTCAGAGAGTTGTTTGGTACTGGAGGCGGCGGAATCGGTAGAGGAAATCATTTCGGTAATGATCATATTCAGACCGACAAGGACAGTACCGATAACCGACGCGCATATAAGACTCTGCACGGCAGTTCTCAGTGAATACACACCAGCCGTTGCCATTGAAGTGCTCACTCCGAGAGATTTCAGAATACTGTCGGCAGCAATGCCCGAAGTGCTCCATAGCCATGTACTGGCTGTAGTCAACTTTTGAGCAATATTCAATTGTGTAATGACGGCAATCACTCCCCTCATACTGTTGCTTACCGTGATAAGCGACGTAACAATAGAAAGAGCCTGAGCTGTGAGTGTGATTTGCGGCAGATACTTTTGCGCGAGCTCGCCTACTTGCAGTTTAATTGCAGCAAAACGCATCTCGACATGCTTCAATTGTCCTGCATCTGTCTTCCCCAACTGGGCATTCATGTTGCCCACGTTGTCGGTGATTATTTCAGCAAGCATGGCTGCACGTTGCTGTTCCGTACCGAATTTCATTACCTTTTCCTGAGATTCGGTAAAGGTTATGCCGACACGCCGCAGGGCGGAAGTCTGGCCCTGCATCGCCTTTCCCAACAAGTTTCCGATATTCCGGGCATCCTCCTGAGTGTTGTTCACTCCTTTCTGTTGGGCTATGAGGTTGTTCATAGCCGGGATAAGAGTGTTGAGCGTAGTCTTCTCGTTCAGAAAAGTTGCAATCTGCTGTGCTCCCATGCGTTGCACTGTCCCGCTGACAACACCGAGCTGCGACTGAGCACTGATAACCTCGTTCACCTTCTTAATATCCTGGTCGGTGGCATCCATGCGCTGGCGCATAACCGTGGTCAGAAGGGTGTTAGACTGCTGTACGGCGTTATAGCTGGAGGCAAGACCAGCCATGACATCGCGGAGATTGTTGACGGCAGAGGACATGTTCTGAACAATTCCGATAACTTGGTTGAATGTAATAAGTTTGTCGCGAAGTTGCCCAGACGAACTCTTTGCCTCGTCGAAAGACTGACGAAGTTTTTTTACATCCGTAGTAACGATTCCTATTCCTTCCTTACCGTCAATATTGATTTTTATGTTAAACTTTACATCTTTCGACATTTTTGTTATGATTTATTTGTTTATTAAAGCTTTATTTTAGTATATTTGCAGTGCATTAAATAATACAGCTTATGAAACCGATAGATGACATGACAAAAGAGGAGAAGAAAAAGGCTTTTGAGGAAATTAAACCTGCCAATAGATTCTTCACTTGTTTATGGCTCATAGACTTATTTTATTCTATGAGCAATTTTAGCGTAAACAGCATCTTTGCCTTTATTGTCATTTCTTGCATATCCTGCTTTGTTTGCGGCAGATACCAGATGTTGAAAATTGCATCGTCAGATGACAATGATTCCTGTCCCTGGTATTATGGTGCGCTGTAAAGATTGTTCATGGCAGGAATAAGCGTCACAAGGCTCTGTTTCTGTTCACCAACCTTTCTATCGCCATGTGTTCCGCTTCCGATAATTCCCATACTGTAACCCTTGCCTCTTCTGCCTTGCGCTTTGCCTCTTCTGCTGCGTGAGCCCTTTCTTTCGAGACAAGCAAGCCACTGCCGAAAATACCCTTCTTTACTTTTCTCTGGCTTTCGAGAGCCGAAATGAACTGACACTCACCGCGCCTCAGCTCGAAGTTTATGCCATGGGCGGAGAAATACCCTAAGGTCGTGGACATGACAATTTCTGGGGGGTATTTGTATTTTGGAGGATACACCGTGGCTTCCTTCCTCGTCTTTTTCTGTATTTCCTCAATCTTGTCTTTCAGATCCGGTGCACTCATTGCCACGATATCGCCGAAGAGGTTCGTTATGAAGCCCGTGCTTACCTTTGCCCCATTGGCGTAGACAATGTTGGCAGACGCGCTGATATAGGTCAAGTCCGTGTCCTTAGACGAAAAGAGAGTCAGATACGGTGCAAAGAGGAAAAAACCTATGTCCCTTGACTTGTAGAAACGAAGAATCCTTGCAAGAATGGAAAACGGCGGATTGTCGATTACCACGTCTTCTGGAAGGTATTCCTCATTCTCGTAGTCGCCACCGGGGTAGAAAGGACGAACGATGTTCTTTCCCGTGAGATCCGTGCGGCTGCGTACCCATTCGAGCACGACTGCGTAGACCTCAGGCGGTGTATAGCAGTCGTCGGTGGTGAGTTTTGCCTTGAACTTGTCCGTAAAGCCGTCGTAGTCGTCGAAAAGGGACTTGCGACTTTTAGTCTTTTCTCTTACTTCGGTCTCGTTGCCGAAAAGGTCGAGTACTTTCATATTGTTTTGTAGGTTTTGTAAGTTTTGTAGGTGGGGTAGGTGTAGTAGGGGGTAGGGGCAATTCCTAAATTTCCCTTTCTTTTTCCATCTCCACTCTCTTCTTAGCCCTTGCCAGACGCTGCTCTATAGTGAGGTTGTCGCCGTGGTAGGAGAGATGAGAGAGCTGGGAGGACTGAGAGAGCTGAGAGAACTGGTTATCTTTATTCTTCTTATCCCACGGCAGGGGGACGAGCTGTTCCTTACGGATGCGGTTTTTGCAGTGGGGCTGAATGGTGATAGCGGCAAGCAGACGCATGCGCTCCCAGGAGTCCTCAACGTGTTGTTCCTGATTATGGGAAAAGGCTTCGGACACTGACGAAAACTCCTCCGGCGAGAGGCGACAGAAATCGTCGAGCCTCATCCCGACAACTCCAACAGCATATCCCATAAGCTGGCATACCGTCAGCTTTTTTTTTCGCCGTCGCCTTCCGTGTCATCAGCGTCATCTTCAGGTGCGTTAGCCTTATTCCACTCTTCAAGATCCTCAGGAGAGAGAGCGTCGGCGAAGTCGTCGAGCGACATATTGAACTCGATATTCTCGTTCTTGCACTCAGATTTTATACAACAGTAGAGAAAGGTGAGAGTGTCGGTGATGCTTCCGGCATCCATTTCGGTAACCTCCTTGCCGGTCTCGCGCTTAAAGCGAAGCATGGCTCCGAGGGTCTGACGGCAGGGGTATTCTTTGTTGTTGATGTTGATAGTGATTGATTTTGACATGATTCTTTTCTTTTTAAATGGGAGTTCTGGGAGTTCTGGGAGAACTGGGAGTTTTCCGGAGTTTTTTCGGAGAACTGGGAGTTTTGGGAGAACTGGGAGAACTGAGAGCTTTCGGAGAACTCGGAGAACTCGGTGGAAATTAATAAAAGTTATTCCTCAGCGGTTGGCTTTCCCGGATAAATTTCCGGTTCGCCGTCGTTCTTCAGTGAGATGCTGTAAGTGGCATCGTCCTGAGCCGGAGCCGACTGTTCCAGGGAGTCGATAACGAAATTTCCCTTAACATAAGGGGTGGAGTCGCCTTCACGCTCGAAAGCCTCAACGGCAATACTGTCGCCAGCTCCCCACAGTGGGGAAATCTGAGAGAAACCGTTTTCGGTCTCGCCGGTGAAGATAAGACCCTCAGCCTTAATCTCGATAGAGAGGGAAGTAACACTCTGTCCCTTCCACAGTCCGGCGCTCTTCTTCTTAGAGGCAATCGGTTTCACGGCATGCTCCTTTGTCTCGCTGCCGAAGGTTAGGGTGTGGGTGGTGCAATGACCGACACATTTTTCGCCTATTTTAAGCAGTAGGTCGCTGCCGTTTACATAATTGTTGTTGCTCATAATGGTTATTTTTTAGGGTTGATGGTTTTATTAAAGGTTTGTAGGTGGGGTAGGTGGGGTAGGTTTTGTAGGTGGAGTAGGGGAAGGTAAGGGTAATAAATCCTAATTCCTTATTCCAAAATCCTAATTTCTAATTCCTTAAACTTTAAATTCAAAGATGAGTTTCTGGACGAAGGCATCGTTTTCCCATGTTTCCTCAGAACTTGACAAGACGGAACTGCGAATAAAGATACCGTTCTTGTCGTATTGTACACCGTCGAGAATCTGGCGAACCATTTCAGCGATAGTGATACTTTTTTCGTAAGATGCGGCATAGCTGTTCACCTGAACCGTTACCATCTCACTGCCCGTTCGGTAGCCCTTTACGCTTATCTGTTCCGTTTTAACACGGCGATATGCTACATAAGGGAGATCAGCTTTGTCGGTTATGATTGGGAAGATCTTTGTTACGGCAGAGACAAGTGTCTTGTCGGAAGATAGGAGGTCGTTGATGGCCTCGCCGATGGAAATTGATGTTTTTTGCATGTTGTTTTCTTTTAGGTGGGGTAGGTGTTGTAGGTGGAGTAGGTTTTGTAGGTGGGGTAGGTTTTGTAGGTGGGGTAGGGGATAATTCCTAATTCCTAATTCCTAATTCCTTAAATTATTCCTGCTTTTCTTGCTACTTTTTCGACGGCAACCTCAACCTCAGAAAAGAGGTCGTTTTCGGCAGTCTGGAGCATTTCGTCTTCGGCGGCAGCCATGAAACCGTAGGAGGGCATGGAGCCGGTGATGTGTCCGCGACGCATACCGTTGCGGGTGAAACGTCCCACGGTTCCTTCCTCAGCCCACAAGAGAACAGGTTTCAGAAACCCACGCCGGTTCTTGTGCATGCTCTTTACATTACCCTTGCCGGGCTTTACGGTGAGCATAAAGCCACCGCCACGGGAATAGATGCGGGTGCGTATACCTTTATGGAGGTCGCTTTTGCTACCCATAACATGAAGGCCACTGCTGTCGAGCTTTCTCTCGGCAATAGCTTTCACCTTCTTCGCCTCGGCGCGATAGGCACGCTTGAGGGAGTTGCGGATCTGACGGGGAGTCATCTCGCGAAGGAGGTTGGTAAGGGGAGTGTCCATGATCTTTTTGTTTTGTAGGTTTTGTAGGTGGGGGAGGGGTTGTAGGTGGGGTAGGTGTTGTAGGTTTTGTAGGTTTTGTAGGGGAAGCTATGGAGTAATAATTCCTAATTCCTCTTTCCTAATTCCTCTTTCCTAATTCCTAATTCCTAATTCCTAATTCTATTCGTTTACCCTTTCACACTGTAAGGTTTTATAGGCGCGGTCGTGTCCGTAGGGTACGATATTCGTTACCGTATAGAGATAACCTCCATAATGACGTACACGCCAGTTGTCGGCGATACGGTGCTCAGAACGAATGACGAACTGGGCGGTATAGTTGGGGAAGTGTTCCTGAACTTCCTCCGAACGATTGCCGCGTTGAGCAAGCATATAAGCGTGGATTCTCCTTGCTGGGGAGTATTCCACTTTTTCTTCACCAAAGGAGTTTGTAGTTCTTACAGGCTCCATAATGTCGAGATAATCACGCATCCATCCTGATTCCATTGTTTCTTGTTTTTTGTTTTGTAGGTGGGGTAGGTTTTGTAGGTGGGGTAGGTTTTGTAGGGATTGTAGGGGACTTTTAACTCCTTGCCAACTTCCTGTACTGCTTGAGCAGAGCCGGAAACATCGGGTTCTCGTGGAGCTGCTGGGAAGATACTGCCTGAGTGTTCTCATCGAAAGAGGCGGCAGCCATGAGCACCGCCTGGACTATCGGTAGAGGCAGGGCTCCGTCGCCCATTTTCAAAAGTTCATCGATAGAACGGTTAGTGGAGTTTACCACGTAGGCTTCTGCGACATCGAGACGGAGCTGGAGCTTCTCGTCGTCGGCACAGATGTCGTCGGCACGAATGTGCTTCTTGAAAGTATCGAGGGATATTGTGCTCATATTGGTAGGTGTTGTAAGTGGGGTAGGTTCTGTAAGTGGGGGTAGGTTCTGTAGGGGGAGTAGGGGCGAGAACTGTGGACTAATCCCCGTCCCCCTCCCCTTGGGATGGTTGGGGAGGGGCTATAGGGATTATTTTTTCTTATCCTCCGATCTTCTTGCTCAACATTGCGAACGCCTGATCACGGAGAACAGTGATGGCGTAGTCGAGGTTGAGAACAAAGTCGATGCTGTTCTTGCGGGCGAGAGTGTAAGGATCGATGATAACAGACATCTCTCCGAACAATCCCTGTGGGGCATACTTGAACGCTCCGAAGAGAACGTCGCCCTCAGCGACATAGGAAGAGCAGAACACCGGTACGCCGCTGATCTTGCCGTTCTCGTCGACGATGGCCTGGTTGGCGCCGTTCCACTTTGGAGTACCCTCGAGCAGAGCCTTGGTTGTCTCGGTCATAACATAGCAGAGACCCTCCGGCATAACGTTGCTGGCGAGGACAGTGCCCTTCAGCTTCAGGAGGTCAGTCATAGTAGGAGCGTCTCCGGTGTACTCAGCTTTCTGCGCAGCCTTCAGGTTGACGAACGGTCCTACAAGGTTGGTTGCATTGGAAACCTTGGTCTTGGAGAACATGATTTTGTTCATCAAAGCGGCAGCAGCCACAGGGATGTACTGGGTGCAGACCGTCATCAGCAGATCGTCGGTCTCGTTGAGAGCCTCACGGGTGATAGGAACAGCCACGCCGATACGCTCCGGTTTGGCGATAAGCTTGTTCATAGGAATCTTCGTGTCGCCAAGGGCAACGCCCTCGTCGTTGACAGTAGCCTCGAAGGTCTCGACAACAGGCCACGTGTAGTTGCCCTTCAGTCCGGTGAGCAATGGAGAGCCGATAGCAGAGAGGATAGTACGGCTGTAGAGCGGTTCAACAATGTCGCCCATAGTAACGGGAGCCGGGTTAGTGCTTGTAGCCGGGTCGGCATAGCCGGAAGAGTTTCCTCCGAAGTCCGAAGCGACGGCGCGGCTGATTTTCAGTTCGAAGCGTTTTCCCTCGGCGATACACTCGCGCATCTTGCGTGTAGCGTCGGCGATATCCTCGTGGCGCATAACCGCAATGGTAGGGGTGTTTGCCTTGATTTTCATTTCGAGGATGTCGAGTTCGCGGTAGAGCTGTTTCTGCTCTCCCTTTTCGGCATCGGTAAAATCCTCGCGCTTCTGATCACTTTCGAGATTCTCCGCCATCTCGGTAAGGCGTGCCTTTATAGCGTCGATACGCTCATAGGCAGAACGGAAATTAAAAACTGGTTTTTTCATAATTTTTAAAGTTTTGTAGGGTGGGGTAGGTTTTGTAGGTGGTGTAGGTTTTGTAGGTTTTGTAGGTTTTGTAGGGGTGAGGAAGGATATAATTCCTGATTCCTCTTTCCTAATTCCTGATTCCTCTTTCCTAATTCCTGATTCTCTTTCTTGCTTCGCGCAGTATTGCAGCCTTTTTCTCCAGGTCTGGTTTTTTCTCCGGTTTGGCAAAGCTGATACCGTGGCTCTCGACTTCGCGACGTGTTACCTCCGTCTGCTCATAGGCAGGATCCGGAGTGAGGGTGAAATCGTATACGTTGTCGATGCGCTTGACGTGGCGAAGGAGTATATCAGTATCGCCCTCCTTGATTTTCTCATAGCTGACAGCGTTTTCGCTGTCGCTCTCGTCAGTAGAGTACATAAAAGAGCAGCCGTCGATGTCGCCGCGCTTTACAAGTTCGAGAGCCTTGTCGCCATCGGTAGTATGAGGCATTTCAGCCCAAAACTTCACGCCGGTAGAGTCAATCTCGTACGAGAGGGTACCTTTGCCCTGGTTACTGCGGGCGAGGATAATCTGGCGGTCGTGGAACATGGTGAGCTTGATGTCCTGTCGGGCGAGAGTGTCGGCGGTAAGGCAACCGGGCTCCAGCACTTCATAGTAGTCTTTCCACCAGTCGCAGATCAACTTGGAGCGAACACCGAACTTCAGGGCATAACCCTCGATAGTACGACTTTCTTCGCCCTCAGGAGCCTCGCGGAGATGGAGACCGGAAACGATTGAAATAGTTCTTTTTTGCATATTGTTGTTTTTTAGGTGTTGTAGGTGGGGTAGGTTTTGTAGGGGGTTGTAGGGGTTGTAGGGGGGAGGGCTATGGAGTAATCTCATTCCCTCCCTTGGGGAGGGTTAGGGTGGGTGCTGGGTTATCCATTATCCCTTTCAGGTTTGCCGAAACAAACACCTTGTCGCCGCCTTCCACCTGTGGTTGATTCTCAGCCTGGCGCCATTCGTTGACGGTGTAGATACCGCACTCGATAGTCGCCTTCTGATAAGCGGCACGAGATTCCAGATCAAGAGAGAACACGCCCTTGCGGTCGAAGCGGAAAATCTGCCGACAACACAACTCCCGGGGGATGAGCTTGCGGGTAAACTCAGCCTCGATACGCTTGAGGATAGGGTCGAGCGTCATCTGAAGATAAGCTGCTCCCGCCATTTCAGCCGACTTGTAGTTGTTGCTTGTGTCATCAAAGACATACGACGGGTTGACACCGAAAAAACGGCAAATCTCGCGAACCGTGAATTTTCGGCTCTCCAAGAACTGCATATCGGTGCTGGAGAGAGAAAGCTGGCTAAAATTCACCTCTCCCGGAAGACTCACGATACGTTTGCCACTTTGGAAACAGTCGTCAATATCCGTGGCTGCCGTCTCCAGCTGTTCATCCTGATACTCTCCGAAGCCCTTTACGCCCTTGTCGTTGCTGACAAGGCCTCGCACTGTGCCACCGTTAGAAAAACGGTTTTGTGTCTCCATATCTCCGGCACTGGCAATATCCACCGTGCGACGGGCATAAGAGAGGACACTCTCGCCGTGCATGCCGTCGGAGGAATATATATACAGATGTATCATATCCTTTTCCGGAAAAGTGCCATAGACACCGGTATACGGGTCGTAAACAGTATATGTAGCGTTAACCACGTCATGAGACACAGTATTGTTAGAGCAGAGGACGAGATCGGTAATCTCCCCTCCTATACGTCTTGGATATATATAGGCATTCCCCTCGACGAGAATCTGACGGACAGCCATAGCCCAGAAGTCAAAGATGGAACGTTCCGGCTGTGGCTGGACGTGAAGCAGATAATGGAGCGGACTTGTTTCGTCTTCGATATAGCGGTCGCCACTACGCTTCATATACTGGAGCTGTAGACTTGCCACGGAGTCGGAGAGGATGCGAACACAGCGGAACACCGTAGCAACGGCAAGCGAGTCTCCAGTTTCGCCCCATATAAAAACACCTCTACCGCTGCGCGGAGGAATGGTGCGCGCGGTAGAGGCAGCGACATCTTGACTGTCGCGAGAGAGAAAATTCTTTATGTTATTCCACCATTTACTCATATAGGTATTGTTGAGTTTTTGAGTTATGCTGGATTAGTCAGCGAGTTATTTTGATGTAAAGTTACGGAAAAAAATCGCAGTAAGCAGAGGAGTAAGAGAGAGTATAAGCGGAATTATTCGCCTACAATCCCGATATAATGTATTTTAATGTATTTAATGTGTACACTATGCGATCTAATATACGCATATTGAAGGAGTGAAGATGAACTGACAAACTTTTTTCGGTTATGGTTCACCCATAGCTTCAACTATTATGGAAACCTGCAGCGGAGTGAAAGAACGTTTGTTGCCGTTGTATCCGGCAGTGCGCAGACGATCGTCGAGTCCGGGATAGAGAGCCATCCACTGGCGCAGCTTCTTCCATGCGGAATCGGGTTTAAGGGAGGGGCAGTAAAGACAGGCGAGTTCCTGTCTGCCGTATTCTCTGATTGTGAAGGGAGGGTTATTCTTTTTCATGAGGTTTGGTGGTGGGGAGGTTTGGTGGGTGTTGTAGGTTTTGTAGGTGGGGTAGGTTTTGTAGGGGAGGGGGATTCCACTGCTGTAAAGGTACGAAAAAAAAGGCGGAAGTCTTTTCTTTTTACAGATATAACAGGAAAGAACGGGACAGAAAGGAATGAAAACGCCCACAAACGCAAGTAACCGCAGAACGGCGGCATGCGGATGTTTACCTTTGCGGCGGCAACAGTGCCAAACAACCCTTAAAAAAGAAAGGAAACAGTTATGATTAAGTACAAGAAGTATCAGAACACGAATGCTACCAACGAGAGCAGCTATCAGAAATGGTATGCGCGTCCGGTATGCGAGCTTGTAGAGTTCGACGAGTTTATCAACCACATGGCAAAGCACCACTGTGTGTTCAGCGAGGCGACTATCCGCGGCGTGATCATCGAGATGGAGACCTGCTTGAGAGAACTTCTGCTCGACGGCAAGGCAGTGCGTATCGACGACCTCGGTATTTTCCGTATCGGCATCCACTGCCAGGGAGCATCGACAGCAAAGGAGCTGACGGCAAACAACATCAAGAGTGTAGGTATGAACCTGTTCCTCGGCAAGAAGTTCCGCTCGGCAGACTTGTTCAATGAGGCTCAGTTCAGGGAGGCAGACAAGTACACCGGCTTTGACGATATTGACGGTGAGGAAGCAACAGAAAACCAGAATTTCGAAGAAGAGGAAAAAGTGGTTACGGAATAGAGAACTTAATGTATTGAATTTATAAAATAAGAGAGACCTTGTGGCTGATGGAGCTGCAAGGTCTCTTTTTTTTTACTTTCCTTCCGTGAGGGAGAGAACTCTCTCTATCTCTTTTTTCAGGAGTTGCAGTTCGTGGCGAGCCATCCAGAAGTCTTGGCCAGGAACGAAAACGTGGAAATTGTTGCTGTCGTTAATTGAAATTTTCATAATCTTGAAGTTTTTATTGTTAATAATTGGGGGTTGTAGGTGGGGTAGGTGTTGTAGGTGGGGTAGGTGGGGTAGGTTTTGTAGGGAGGGGGCTATGGAGTAATTCCATTCCCTCCCTTTGGGAGGGCTAGGGTGGGTTTCCTTTGGGAGGGTTAGGGTGGGTTGTAGGGGTCTACCTCTGGTAAGAATAGAGCAGCCCTATAGTCATGAGCATAGTGATGGTACCGTCGATTTTGCGATAGTGGGAAAGCTTCATCGGTTTTTTGTTCTCCAGACGATCCTCGTCGAGTACACAGTTTTGAAGACAGAACACATTGATAGGGTTGCGGTTTAGTTCAATACCTGGCGGGTCGGCATAGGCAAGCATCTCGAACGCTTCCACCGGGAGGTTGAATGAGCCGTAAGTCTGGCTGAATGGGGTGAGAGCTCCGCTGTTGCCCACAGATGCAAGGATGTTAACCAATTCCTGACTCTTATACTGGTCGTACCCGATACGGAGAATGTTGAGGAAAGAAGACCTCCGGAGAATGTCGTTTGCAACCATCTTCACGTCGATGCGGTTTCCATGGCACAGCAGGAGATGGCCTTCGGCAGCCCATTGGCGATAGAGCTGCTCGTTGGGATGTCCAGAGAGACAACCATCTGGGAAGTAATAATCAGAATGGCAGTAAAACTTCTTCGATCGAGAAGAATAGAGAGTATAAGACACGGCAGAGAAATCGTCGCGGACAGAAAGGTCGAAAGCAACAGCGCAAGCCGGGTGCCCCTGCACGTGATCGACAGAAAAATCCGTTATCAATTCCTTAGCCTTTTCAGGAGTGAACCATGTCTTTTGTTCATTCACGCAGAAGACGTTGAGCAGCTTCGTCCGGAACGTCATCATGTTCTCGGCCGACAGTTGAGCCGTTTGCCATTCCTTCTCATAGTAGTCGCTTTGCACGGTGATGCCCAAATGAGGTTGCACTTTGTGCCAGGTGTCGGGTGAATCTTCGGCATCGTCAACATCAGGCATGAAGAGCGAGGCAAAGATGCTGTCGCTGTTGAAATCCCCTTCCAAAATCTTTTTCACCGTTTCCAGCTCATGATAAAACGGACCGTCGAGGACCTCCGAAGCCGTGGTAATCACCACGGTGAGCGGTTCGCGGCGGGCACCCATACTGGAAGTAAGGACATTCTTCAGGTCGGCACCGTTCTTTCCAGCCGTGTTGCGCGCCTGTGCATACTCATCCATTATGACGAGCGAAGCGTTGAGACCGTCCTGAGTCTTGGCATTCGCCGTCAGACAGCGTGCCATACTGTCGCGCATACGGTCTTTAAACGTGATTTTCTCTCGATTCACCTGGAAATGGCGTTCCGTAGGGTCAATATCCTGCATGATATGGCGTATTTCGTCGAAACAGACCTTTGCCTGTTCATAGCTGTTGGCACCGACGTATGCCTGTGCGTTGTTGTCGCCGAAGAGCATATCATAGACAGCGAGAGATGCAGCGCTGGTGGTCTTGGAGAATTTACGCGGCACGAAGATGTAAGCCGTTCGGCAGAGTCGGCGTCCCTCCTTGTCGTAAAATCCGAAGATGCTGGCAAACTGGAAAGCCTGGACGGGAGTGAGTTTATACCTTTGTCTGCCGGTGGCACCGTTGAAACGTATCAATTCATAAAATTTAAAGAAGTTCTTTACCTTCTTTGCCCGCCATTCGTAGCGCTCAGAGAACTGCAGGTAACGTTTCAGTGCAAGGAGCTCATAGAGATTATGGTGCGATGGGTTGTAGGCAACTTCACGGGCATACTGCTCCAGACGGGGGTCGGTGCCGGCGAGGACTTCGTGGTATGCAGCGCCGAAGGAGGCGGCGGCAAGATGGAGCCAGTCGGCGGTATCTGCCTTGAGCTGGCGGTAATGCTGTTTTTCTGTTTCTGTCATTGTTGTTTTGTAAGTTTTGTAGGTGGGGTAGGTTTTGTAGGTGGGGTAGGTGGGGTAGGGTGGGTATTACTCGTTGAATTTATTCAGGAAGTTAGATAATCCGTCATCCTTTGGCACCTTGCGCTCCTTTGAGTCGGTGTTCATTCCGAGAGCTTTCAGGGCTTGCTGATAGCGGGAGAGATAATCGGAATAAAGTTCTTCTACGGGATTGATGGCATTGCGGATGGCACCCTCGCGCGACTCCCATTGCAGTATCGGACTGTAGCCGTATTCCGACATGGTGGATTCCAACTCACGGATCTTGACATACAAACGGGCGGCAATTTCCACTTGCATTGCCATCTCCTTCTGATAGAGACCTTGTGCGTCGAGCACCTTTATAAGGTAGTTCTTGCGGTTGCGGATTTTGTCGGCAAGAGTCTGTGGCTTGTGGCTTTTCTTTTTCTTTTGCATAGCGATAGAGGTTATAATTCACTTAATTGTATTTTGATACATGGGGAGGGAATGGGGGAAAACGAGTAGCTTTGCTACTCGACTGGACCCATTACGCATTTCTCCTGTAGTTTTTCTCTCTCGCTACGGTAAAGGCGTGTAGTGTGAAAGTCCTTTGTTTAAGGGACTTTTCGGGATTTTCAGGACACTGAACCACTTGAACGGATTCCCCCACCACGGGGAAAACAACTCGCGCGTGGAAAAAGGTTCGGGCGAGGTTTAACGGCGTGTGGGGCCGGTTAAAAAAATAGGGGGGGGAGGGTTGGGAGGGTTGGGAGGTTTTGTAGGTGTTGTAGGTGTTGTAGGTGTTGTAGGTGTTGTAGGTGTTGTAGGTGT
>ERZ808259.437-NODE-437-length-18417-cov-9.355353_pt1 | contig 18417 bp, 21 predicted proteins | sample MGYA00521279_ERZ808259 | MGnify/ENA primary metagenome ERZ808259 (study PRJEB31516, sample SAMN03275586) | gut metagenome | biome: mammalia-associated habitat; material: feces | host: Papio cynocephalus | place: Kenya | collected 2012-07-27 ... | reverse complement strand
ATATATAATATATAAGATAAAATATTTACTTACAAATCATAACCATCCAAAATGCGTATTTTCTTACAAAAACTGTCACAACTGTAACGCAACGCCTACAGTCACATCAACACCATTTGTACAGTCTTAAATATCTTAACATGATGATGAGCAATGATATCTCTGCACTCATGGCAATCGTTTCGGCTGTCGGTTTATTACAGTAGATGCGTATCAGTACTTCTGCTTTGAGAACAGCAAAATCCCTTGTCATTTAAGAAAGCCATAATTCTAAATTTTGAATATAATCATCGTTTTTCTCTATGTTGGAATCCAAAACACTCACCAAATCATGGAGAGAACAATGGATGATCCTGCCATCGTCAAACGTAATCTGATAGCCGAGATTATCACATCCGATACGAATACCTCCCTTGTAAACAAATCCATCAACATGAAAATAAATGGACGTTCCTGTGATAGAGATGTCGGAAAGCCCCCATGAGGAAACAAGAAACTCCTCGTTCAAGAGTATGAGAAGAACCTTTTTTATATTTACATCCATACGCAATATATATATTTAATAATTATGATAGTACAAAATTACTAAATAAAATAATCACAACAAAATATTTTGCTAAAAAAGTATATATTTAATCAAATAATAGCCATATTTAACAATATAATTATTAAATTTGCAATTAAATTATAGTAAAATATGGATTTACGTTTGAAAGAAATCCTCGCACAACGAGGAATCACATTGAAGGATTTTTCTCAAATGTCTGGTATCAGCCAGTCGAATTTGAGCAACTATTTGAATGGCAACATATCTCCTACCTTAGACACACTCAAGAGAATAGCTTCCCATCTTGGCATCGAGGTGGTGGAGCTATTTAGGGAAAAGGACAATTTGGAGTTATACGCCAAACATGACGGCATACTCTACCCGATAAGCAAAGAGGACATACTATCAATCATAGAAAAGAAAAGAAACGTATGAACATAGACACCTTACAGCGACTGCTCCATGGTCACAACATCTTTGTGAGCCAGTTTATCGAGAACAATAAGGCGAGCGAGATGTATGTCAGGACCATTTTTGTCCAAGATGATGGATTCAAGTGGGAGACAGTTGTACCATATAGGGATCGAAGAGCAAGACTTGACATCAAGACCGACGAAGAACTTGCAGAGTACCTGATTTCATTGAAGCCTTATTTTGAAAAGGACGCAATGAAGAAATGGAAACTACAAGAACAGAAGAGAGGCTTAGTAGGAGGTCCTGTTACCTCTCTGTTTTTCAAAGTCTTGCTGTCTTTCAAGGAGGAGTTCGAGCGTTTTCCCACCAACCCGAACTCTGCCCGAAGAATACAAGACATCAAAGATGCAGGATATACCCTAGCATCAGTCCCAAGACCTCATGGGTTAAAAGGCTATAGCCGAATTTTGTTGCCTATACCACTGCATTCCAAAACGGGCTATGAGACTTTTACACCTCAATTCAGAGCAAGAGTCATACGACTGCTCCACGAGCGAAATGCCTTTGAGGCTCGGAAGACGAACAAAAAAGCACTTATTCCAGATCACAAGTTCTCGGAGGTTCGCTGGGATGCAGAAACCAAGGCTGAGAACTCCCTGGAAATGACTGACGAGGAGATTGTCAAGAAGTTCCAACTCTTGGACTATCAGAGAAACCTGCAAAAGAGAGAAATATGCAGACGCTGCTTCCAAGAAGGAAAACGTGGTACGATTTATGGTATCGAATACTTCTATGAAGGCGATGAAAATTGGGACACCCATATTCCTCGGGTCGGAAGAGACGCCGAGAAGGGATGCATAGGTTGTCCTTGGTATGATATTGATGCATGGAGAATCATGCTGAACAAACACATACAATCAAACACACATCATGCAGAATAAGTGCTGATAATCAAGTAAAATAGAATAAAACAAGACAACAACACATGCCTATATATAATTTTGGAAGTGTATGCTCGGGGATTGAAGCTGCAAGCTACACGCTCTTGCCTTTGGGGGTGAATGCGGTGTGGCTCTCCGAGATTGCAGACTATCCGTCCAGGTTTCTTGCGGAAAAATATCCCGACCGTCCTAACTTGGGAGACATGAACGAAATCCCCGAGATGATAGCTAGAGGACAAATACAAATTCCCGATTTGCTCGTGGGTGGAACACCGTGCCAGGCGTTCTCTCTTGCTGGATGGAGGAATGGAGTAAACGACGAAAGGGGGCAACTCACGCTCAAATACATCGACATCATAGACGCCATAGATGCCAAGCGAGCGGAAAATCACCAAGACAGAGCTGTCTTCTTCTGGGAAAATGTAGAAGGTGCCTTGACCGACAAGACCAATGCCTTTGGCTGTTTTCTTGCCGGTTTGGCTGGACTCGAAAATCCTGTCCAAGTGGGGAAATTCAAGTCGGCTGGTGTCTTGTATGGTCCCAACAGAAACATTGCGTGGCGAGTTCTCGATGCCAAATACTTCGGGGTTCCTCAACAAAGAAAAAGGGTTTACGTACTCGGGGGTGGCAAGGATTTTCATCCTGAAAACATTCTCTTTGAGATGGGGGATAGATTCCAGGACCCATACAAATTGCGTGAAGAATCACCCCAATTAAACTTGGAACTTTTTGCCTCACAGCAACCTATGGTAAACCAAGATGTCATCAAGCCATTGCGAAGAGTCATCAATGGACATGACATTGAAGTCTTCCGTTGCTATTCAGACTGCCTATATGCCGCTTATGGCACCAAATGGAATGGAAACGCAGCAGCTTTCAATGGGTCTCTGTTCGTGTCTCAGGATGGACGATTGAGGAGATTGACACCTATCGAATGCGAAAGACTGATGGGATTCCCAGACAATTACACGGCCATCGCAAACCCTCGCCTGACGAATAGATACCAGGCTACGGGCAACTCGTGGGCTGTCCCCGTGGTGCGTTGGATCATGACCCGATTGCTAGAGACGACGAACCATGGCAACAATCATCAAATCGTGTTGCCACAACCGTCAGTTGCCAAAGCCGACTATTCCCTGTATCTGCTGAATGATTTCACTTCTGTCGGGGATAGTTTTTTGAACGCATCGAATTGTTGCTACGATTTTGCCTTGACGAATATGCTTGACATCGTTGATACCAACCCCAATGAGAAACTCTATATCTCCAAGGCTGGATGTGCGGGAATTCTTAGGAGAAAGCGCGAACACAACGCTGGAATGAACGCAAGACTGGAGAGCGTGTTGGAAAATTGCGCCCTATAGTATATGACATAGCCAAGTTGCTATCGCCAGAAAAATGTTTTGAAATGTTATAAATGATATATTCTGCTGCAAAGATAGTGCAAGGCGAACGCAGAAAGTCAAGCTTGCTTGAACTTTATGCAGAGCCGCAGCCTATCTTATGCAAAGATACTAAAAATAATATTCTTGACAATAAAAGTCTTGAAAATATTGGCTCAAAAAGGTATGACGCTGAAAGATTTTGCTAAATATTCGCCGAAATCCTTGCGATTGTGAGAAATAAGTTGTATCTTTGCATCCGTGTGATAATCATATCGCACAAAAGCATTATTAATCAATCCAATAAATTATTTATCAATTAAAATCAAAGAAAGGATACAAAGTATGGGGAAACTCGATTCAAAAAACGTGTTGGTTCATGGCGAGAGTGCCGAGTGCAGCAATAACGCAGGCGCAGAAGGCAATGCCGCCGAGAACAATGGTAATGGAGGAAGAAACATGATATTGACTTTAGCCAATCCGATTTACGACAGCGTGTTCAAGTTCCTGATGGAGGACGAGCGTGTCGCCCGAACCGTACTCACGGCCTTGCTCAAGAAGGAGGTGGTGAGCGTGGAGATGCGTCGCCACGAGCATCCCAACGTCACACGCAACGAGATTTCCATGTTCCGCATCGACTTCGCCGCCCATGTGAGGGAGGAGGACGGCTCCGTGAAGTTGATACTCATCGAACTCCAGAAGACCTGGCTCGACACCGAGACGCTCCGCTTCCGCCAATACCTCGCCGCACAATACAATGCGGAGGAGAACATCGTCAAGGAGGAAGGCAAGCGCAGCCACGCCCTCCCGATGGTTGCGGTCTATCTGCTGGGGCATCGCGTGGGGAGCGTGGAGGAGCCCGTGGTGTATGTGAACCACGTGGCGCGCAACTACGACGGCGAGGAGGTGAAGGAAGGCATGAACGACCCCTTCATCGGCAGCCTCGTACACGACAGCATCATCGTGCAGCTCCCCTTGCTCCGTGGCAAGATCAACAACCGCCTGTACCGGGTGCTGAGCGTCTTCGACCAGCAGAACCGTGACCGAGGCGACCGCCATTACGTGAAGCTCGACGAGCGCAACTACGAGGGCGACCAGGACATGATGTACCTCCTGCACCGCCTGACGCAAGCCACGGTGGATGCCGAATTGCGTGAGGAGATGAAGGAGGAGGACTTGTATTTCTCGGAGATTGAGGAGCGTGACACGCTCATCATGCAGGCCAACAAGAACTTGGCTGAGAAAGACAGCCAGTTGAAAGAGAAAGACAGCCAGTTGGCTGAGAAAGACAATCAGTTGGCAGCAAAAGATGACCAGTTGGCGGTGAAAGAAGCCCAGCTCCTTTCGATGGCAAAGGCGATGCAACAAAGCGGCATGAGATTGGAGACCATAGCGACAGCGATGCAACTGCCGTTGGAGGAAGTAACCAAGCTTTTAGAAATGTAAAAGACAAAGCCCATCTATCTGATTTGAAGGCACATTCACAGGACGGCGATGGCAGGGCATATATCTTTTTATTCGAGAACGACAAGAAAAATGAGTGGAAAACAATAAAAGTCGGGGGTGTTTCAGAAAAACATGCCGAAATCCTTGCGATTGCGAGAAATAAGTTGTATCTTTGCATCCGTGTGATGATCATATCGCACTTTAGAATCATAAACGTTAAAATCAAGAAAGGAAACAAGTATGGGGAAACCTTTAAAACCAGCATGGCGTGAAACGCCAATCCTTTACGGTGAGGATGCTCGCAGATTCTTGAAGAGAATGAAGAATCCGCCAAAAATGAGCAAGGAACAGAAAGAGGAGTTTGAAAAAAAATGTGCAATGTTTGAAGCCACATTTGTACAGTCTTAAATATCTTAACATGATGATGAGCAATGAAAAGTTTCAAGACGATTACGAATGGAGAATCTTGAAACCTACAGAATGTGTAGAAAACTTTAGTTGCGGAGATGAAGATTTAGATAATTTTGTCACAGTAGAGGCTGCAAATTTTAGTAAAGCTTTATTGTCCGTAACATATGTCGTTGTTAGTAAGCAAACCCAACAAGTGATGGCTTACTTCAGTTTGGCGACAGATAAGTTGTCGTTAAGCGACTTCAACAGCAACAGCGAGTTCAACCGATTTAGGAAGCATCGTTTTGTACATGAGAAAAGATTAAGGAGCTATCCTTGCGTCAAACTTTGTCGCTTGGGCGTGGATAAAAATGCAAGAAGCCTGGGATTAGGTTCTATGCTGATATCTTTGATAGCATATCTCTGCACTCATGGCAATCGTTTCGGCTGTCGGTTTATTACAGTAGATGCGTATCAATCAGCAGTACTATTTTATGAAAAAAATGGATTCTTGCCATTGACCAACAAGGATGAGGATTCTTACACTCGGATGATGTATATGGATTTGGCTCAGACTTTATGACAAAAGTACATGTCATGGTTTCAATGCCAACTTATACGTCCACATCAGGATGTGGTACCTCTGCTTTGAGAATAGAAAAATCCCTTGTCGAATATGCGCCAATACTGGCTGCACATCGACAAGGAATTCTTTTTTGTAGAAGTAGGACAAGGGAGTTTTTGTAGAAGTAGAAGTAGATGTAGAAGTTATCGCCTCAGAAGAAACGACTACTACTTCTTCGGTCTTCCGCCGCCGTACTCCTCGTACTTGCTCCCCTTGGAGAAAGGATACGGCATGACGCTCGCCACATACCGCAAGGTCTCGTCATCATCCTCGCTGAGGTGCTCCTTGGCAAGGTTTCTTACTACCTCGGCAGCCTCCATCAGTTTGCCTTTCTCAAACTCGCTGAAGGCGCAGACCTCCTTCGTCTCGTCCATCTTGCCCTCGACGAACCTATACATTTTTCCTTCCGTCTCTCCTACCTCCTTGTGATACTTCTCGTAATCACTCTCGGAGAACTCCCTGAAGTCCTCCTCCTTTGGGATGAAACCTAACTTGAAAATCACCATGATGGCTTCACCACCCTCAAAAAACAAATCCATTGGGTTCATAATCGTAAATGTTTTGAAATGTTAGTAATGTTATTATTTTAGCGTCGCATTTACAAATATAATTGTATATAATTGACTTTGCAAAAATAAGAAAATTTCCCTTTCTGCTCAATTATTTTAAGCAATATAAAGTAATATTGATCTTTTTTGATCAAAAAGGTAAAAAAAAGATCTAATGTGGTTTCTTTCCTTATTTTTTTGTTACTTTGCACTTGATAATATTTTCATGCACAAATGTAATGTTATTCATACCTGTACAAGATATAATACCTGACAATGTATTTGTACATGTATGCACTATTAAAATAAAATGCAAGAATAAAATATAAATGAGAAAAGCAAAACCATTCATCAAGTGGGCTGGAGGAAAAGGCCAGCTCATCGAACAACTCGAAGATTTACTTCCAGCTGACTTTGATAATTGGGATGATGTTACTTACATTGAGCCTTTCGTAGGAGGAGGTGCCATGCTCTTCTATATGTTGCAAGCTCATCCTAACATTACCCATGCTGTAATTAACGACATCAACCCGAAGTTGACGGCATGCTATGAGATTATAAGAGATTTTCCGCAGCAACTGATAGATTCTCTCTCAAATATACAAGAAGAATATTATGCCTTGGAAGACGAAGAAACCAAGAAAGATTTTTTCCTGCGATGTCGGACGGAATTTAATGGAGACATTGATAGACTACGAATGTCCACCTTGTTCATTTTCCTAAACAGGACTTGCTTCAATGGCTTATACCGAGAGAATAAAAAGGGTGATTTTAATGTTCCCTTCGGCAAATATCTATTTCCTACCATTTGCGATGCTGATACGATTTTGGCTGATAGCGAATTATTGCAGAACGTGGAAATAATGACAGGAGACTACCAACAGACTAGGTTACGAGCCTATGGGAATACATTCTTCTATTTCGATCCTCCATATCGCCCCCTGAGCAATACTTCTAGTTTCAATGATTATACCAAGCAGCCATTCAATGACGAGGCACAAGTGAGGCTAAAAGAGTTTTGTGACATGATAAATCAAGATGGGCATACATTTATGTTAAGCAATTCCGATTGCCTTGGCAAAGATGGGAAAGACAGATTCTTTGATGATTTGTACGCAGAATACAGAATCGACCGTGTTTGGGCTAAGAGAAATGTAAATTCGATAGCTAGCAAGCGTGGAAAGTTGACTGAAATTTTAGTACATAATTACCTGAAAACTAAGAAGAAAGGCTTATTTGGAGATGCTGCTTTTGCTGCAGAAGAAAGAACAAGGCTAATCGTTTAATCAAAAAGTAAAATCATGAGTGCACATACAGAACAAGAGTTTGAGATTTTCATGTCTCAACTAAAAGAAACCAACCAAACGCTTGATTTCTTCTGTGACTTTGAGAAAATAAGCCACAATGTAGAGAACATCAAGCTAAGTTTGTGTATTCTCAATAGCATGATAGGTTCTGCGGATTTACGTAAGTCCGTGGAGACTATTTGGCAGAGAGACAAGACTGCATTCTCTGTAATGGATATTCTCATTGCAGTTAGAACTAAAGACAAGAAAAAAGTCATCAATTCCATGGGAGCATGTGTACCTGTAGAGTCGATGTTTACCTCTGTAGATAACGTCATGGATTTTCTTGAAGGAACTGGGCTTGCCGATTTGTTTACTTCAAAAAAAGTAAAAGACTTGGTTGACTATGTCTTTGGTATAGAGACCGGCCTTGACACCAATGCTCGTAAAAACAGAAGCGGGCACATCATGGAAGGTACTGTGCACAAGATTCTTGCAGATGCAAGCATAGAGCACCGTCAAGAAGTATATTCAAGCGAATGGCAAGAAATTACAGCGGTTCTCGGAGATGATGAAAAGCGATTTGATTTCGTTATTGAAACACCTTCCAAGACTTATCTGATGGAGGTGAACTTCTATAGCGGAGGCGGTTCAAAGCTTAATGAGGTCGCTCGCTCATATTCAGATATTGCACCTAAGATTAATTCTGTGCCAGGCTTTGAATTCATTTGGATTACAGATGGTATAGGTTGGAAGTCTGCTAAGAACAAATTGCAAGAGGCTTTCAACATCATACCTGGAGTATATAATTTGACTTCAATTCAAGAATTCATAGATTCAATAAAATAATGTTTAATTTTTTTTTCGATGCTATGGATGAGTTGTCTAAATTTAGCCAATACATAAAGTCACAAATTCCTGATGGTAGGAATTTGGATATTAATGATGCAAGAACTATAGTAAAGGCTATTAATGAATTCCTTTACACTAACTATGAAGGAATAGGGCATACTATTGCTTTAGGAAGTACTCATGAATATTTGTCAGACTTTCATAAATATTGGGAAAAGCATCATGAGGAAATACTAAATTGTCAAATTGATAACAATCAATGTGAGCTAGTGGCTGATGCACTCCATGCAATATATCTAAATACAAAAGGTAAGGCTTTTAAAGACATCTTTGATACTTGTGGTCTCTCTCCACAAGATATTTGTCGTGTTAGATTTTTAACCGCTAATCAAGATTTTAGAGGTTCTCGTGATTTTTCAAAACTAGCAGAAATCTTCAATAGTGATAATTCTATTTTTGAAGAAGAACTTATAAAGCAAGAACCGGAAATTTTTCTTAGAGATATAAAAGTTTCTGGGCTATCGCAAACAGATAAGCGTATTCAGTATGCTAAAAACATAGCAAACTTTCTGATTCAACACAATTGTACTCCTTATGAACTTATAACTAAATATGATAATGATATCTATAAACTCCGTATGGACTTAATCAATTGTGATGGTGCTGGTTACGGAAATAAAAAAGCAGATATGTTCTTAAGGGACATGGTGGTTTTAAATGTCTGGAATAATGTAAGGGGCTTTGAAAAAATTGATGTTGCTAGTGACATCAACACAATAAAAGTTGCTTTACGAACAGGTATAATAAGGACATCGATACCTTTGGTTTCTAGCTTTTTGGATATATTTTGCTATCAATATAGTTATATTGACAAAATGAATGCATTAGCATGGAGACGTGTTTGGGAAATTTGGCAGTCCAAATACCCCAAGGAATCTATTGGTAGTCCATGTTTGATGGATTACTTTGTATATGGCGTTATAGGAAGACAATTTTGTAAACCATCCCTTGCTATATTTGAATGTGATTCGAGACATCACCTTTTTAGATGGCATTCTAGCCAAAATAAAACTTGTCAAATTTGTTACCAGCAAAACAAAAAAATAAGGTTAGTGCCCATTTGATAAAAAAAGTTATGCCATGTAGCGACCCTGAGGGCTCAATCGCAATTTTAAAGACTAAATTTGTACAATCTCTTCCACAAGAACAAATAATTACACAATGTCCATTTATTAACATTTGTGGTGCTAATAGACAACTAATGCCCCCAAAATCAATAAGTATACTTGGACAAACAGGCTGGACTTCTGCTTACACAAGAAGTACTCAAGGTGGAGGAGGATTAATGGCTTAACATATGATACATCCCTTCTACAAATCCCCCAACCATGACTTCACCCTCCTAGAGGGCGACTGCATCCGCCTGCTGCGAGAGTTCGACTTCAAGTTTGACATGATTTTCGCCGACCCACCCTACTTCCTCTCCAACGGCGGCATCAGCGTGCAGAGCGGAAAGGTGGTGTGCGTCGATAAAGGCGACTGGGACAAGGGCGGAACGCCCGAGCACATCGACCAGTTCAACGAGGAATGGCTGTCGGCTTGCAGAGACCATCTCAAGGAACACGGCACCATCTGGGTGTCGGGCACTTACCACAACATCTTCTCCGTAGCCAACAAACTCACACAGCTCGGCTTCAAAATCCTCAACGTCATCACCTGGGCGAAGACCAATCCACCGCCCAACATCTCGTGCCGATACTTCACCTACTCCACCGAGTTCGTCATCTGGGCTCGCAAGGAGAAGAAGGTGCCGCATTTCTACAACTACGAGTTGATGAAGCTCCTCAACGAGGGCAAGCAGATGACCGACGTGTGGCGACTTCCTGCCATCGCCCGATGGGAGAAGTCGCAAGGCAAGCACCCCACGCAGAAACCTCTCGCCCTGCTGACCCGCATCATCCTCGCCTCGACAAAGCCCGGGGCTTGGATTCTCGACCCCTTCACCGGGAGCAGCACCACGGGCATCGCCGCCAACCTCCTGGGCAGGCGTTTCCTCGGCATAGACCGGGAGAGGCAATTTCTCAATCTGAGTAAGGCTCGAAGGGAGGAACTGGAGTCGCTGACCGTCTTCGCCGACTACCGTGCCCGCATCAAGGACATCAGGCTGCTCGATGGCTTCGGAGCCTTGGGAAGCGTCGAAGAGGAACCGCCTGCCATCGACCTTCCGTTCTGAAAAAATCACTGGTGACAAAACTTCCGATATACATATAGAAGTCTCGTAAAATCGGAGGGTGTGTCATAAATCACATCCAATGCGCCCTGAAAGGGCAAAAGCATTGATAACAAGTTGCTTTTGCCCTTTCAGGGCGACTTCCTTGATGTAATCTTTACCCAGGGCGATGCCCTGGGCTTGGTGCTTTTGGGCTTTCAGCCCGATTTATGACACACCCTCTTTTACAAGCTTGGCGAAATGTAATATTTTTTATGCAAAAATTACGCTAAATTCTACAGCTCAGCTTAAAATGAGCTATTTATGATAATTTCACCTCAATAGAGGTAATGATATGGCAACTGTTCTAATTTCCGCATTATACATAAGTTTGTTTATCAAACAACTCTTTTCGATGGCAAAGGTACAAGAATTAAGTGAATTATCGAAAATTACATTAATATTTTAAATTTTATTTTCAGTTGGCTATTCTCTTTACTTCAACACCTTGTAAGTTTCTTATGCGTAGGAGATTTGAATAACCAATATTGAAATCAATGTGCTTAATATAGATTTTTGGACTAAGGTTGAACGAAAATCCCGAGGAAAAGTTGCCATATAAAGCCTTTCCTCGGGATAAAACACTATACCCTTTAACTATTTGTCTTGTTCTAATTCTTCTACTGCATAAATGGCATGCAGTTCTACTTTCTTAATGTTAGGGTATGCAGTTTTATAATAGCCTGTCACATTTTTAACTATACTTTCTTGGTTATAGTAAAATGTAGCCAAAACAACTTGAGTATAATTACCAACAGGCAACAAATACCAAACTTCGGAATTATCAGCATTTGGCTGAATCTTAAGAAATCCATCCATTCGGACATTTCCTTTATCATCTGTAATGGTAAGTCTTTTAGCTACGTAAGGGTCGGAAGGAACATAAACACGAGTACGTATTGTATAATATTTATTGTATGAGTCTTTCTCTATGGCATCAGCAGCAATGGTTGCTGAATCCTCAGAAGAAACACCTTCAACAAAACATTTTCTATCCACCACATACATTGTTCGGCTAAGTTTCCATTGTGCAGTCCAATCTTTCACTTCAACCTTTAGGACAGCCGTGTTTCCTTCAGAATCAGTTACGGTAACCGTGGCATTTCCAACAGAAACACCACTCACATAGATTTCTTTCTCTGCTTCATTTGTAGAACATGAGACTTTGACTATACTTTCGTCGGACGATGTTGCTGATATTTTGCCCTTCGCTCCACTTACATTCACTCTATTGCCACCTTCAATATAGGTAGTAAGAGTTGTAATCGGAATCTTCTTGCCTGTGTTAATATCACCAACGATTTCGTCTTGCGTGAGTTGAATACCAGTGTTTTCATCACTGCAACTTGCCCAAAATAGCAAAGCAGTCAATGCCATAAGAATCATTCTAATTTTCATACCCATCTTCATTATTTTAAGTGTTATATTTATATAGTAAACGCAAACAACATCAAAAACTTGCATGAGGTTTCATTAAATTATTTCAAGATTGCACTTTCACTGTATCTATGTTCATAGACTGGTGTCTTGGAAGTCTTTTTACCATAATCGAAGCAATAGACAACTTTCAAGGTTGCATATTGGTTGAAACGGCGACTTTGCTCCGTTTGATTGAAACTATAAAATGTTGTTGTCAATTCATCCAGAATCTTGTTCTTTGTAAGAAATAAATTGTTTGCATTAGCCTCAATAGCCCAATCGCCATGACTCCACATTGCTGACAACTGATATAGCCAAAACGTTTTCCGATGAATTTGACTGTCGATCAAATCACAAGTTGGTGTGACTAAAGATCCACCGAAAGAAAAGTCTCCAACATAATAATTAATCATGGCTGACCCTGTGAATGAAGGCAGGTTGCGATGCTCAACACCTCCCCGCACCAAATGCTCATTCCATTGTCCTGACAATTTTATGTTAAGTGAGTTGGATGGTTTGTATGTAACTGACGCATCTATACTCGATTTATGATAGACGCAATCATCCCTAAAAGAACTGATGAGATTCTCGTTTCGAACATAATAATCAGACACAATAGCATGGTTTTGATAGAAATATGATGCTCCCATCTGTAATGCGAACTTGCTAACATTCAACATATAGCTTATACGTGGGCTCAAAAGAATCGAGTTGTCCATATCAGGATTTCCTTTGAGAATAACAACAGGGTCAATTTGTTGCTCGACATTGTTGATGGTATTTATTCTTGGATAGGTGTTTCCTAAAGCAAATGTAAATTGAAGTTGCTGTGTCTTGCTGAGCATGAACGATGACCTTGACTGAAATCGAGGTGTTAGATGATTGATAGACGCCATGCCACTTAGACGATAGGTCAGGAAAGACAAGCCTGGATTGATGTCAAAGAAGAACTTCCCGATACGTTGGGAATAATCAGCAAAAAGAATAGATTCCGAAGAACGTAATTTTTGATTATAGGTAGAAGTTCCAGTATATTCCGAATCACTGATTTTTAAGAACTCGAACAAACTGATGCCCAATCTGTTCCTATGCTTGAAAGACATAGAATAGTTGGCATTTATTTTGGCATTGTAGTAATTTTCTTTGACTATAGAATGATATGATGCTTTATTCTCATTATACAGACGGTTATAGTTATTCCGAGAATAATAAGCATCAATAACATAATCCAATGACTTAGTGTTGGATAAATTATGCAATCCGTAGTAATACACACTTTGGCGGAAAGACTTATCTCGTCTATTTTCGCTCAAAATGCTTCCATTGTCAAGTGCTACACCTGTTTGCCAAAAGTTAGTTATTCCGTTGTTGATGCCATTTCTTTTACTATTCCATACCAGGCCACCTCGAAGCATCCAAATATATTTTTTGCCCCGGTTGCTTATAGATGCCTGTACATAGTCTTCCAAACTCTTGTTGCCTGCATTATGATAGGATTGCAACCTATTCAGCTGATAGGAAGGAAAATTAAATACTTCATGTTCTGTCAGCGTGGATTTTGGATTTTCCACAGAATGACCTGCCCAGAGATTTAAACTTTTACTTCCTGTCATAAACTTAGAAATAAGATTGTAGTCACCATTGAGATATCCCACCCCTTGACGTGCATCAAGTTGGGTGTAACCGCCATTGTTGAACGGTTTCATTACTATATTAATAGAATAGGCATCTTTTGAATATTTCCCAGTCGGTATATCATAAAATTCCACACGAGAAATATCCTTAGGGCGTAATGACTGAATCTCTCGAAAATCGACCTGCCGACCATCAATATATAGTGTTGCATTTCCAGCAGGAGTTGCAACAAATCCTTTCAGGCGGTCAACTGATATGCCAGGAATCATAAGGTTGTTCAATAGATCATACCCTGTCACTGCATGTTTACGCTGTTCTTTGGTTGGCATAGCGATAATATGGTCATCTCCTCTGGAAAGATAAGATGCCTTGACAACCACTTCGTCAAGCTCTTTTGTTCGACTTGCGACTTTTGTTGTATCAAGTTCTTGAGCATAAGATGCGTTTACGTATAAACCTAATAGGATAATTAATAATGCTTTCATCTTGAGATTTCTATCTTTTATCCAAATTTTAATAGCTTGTCAGAAAAGCCTACTATAAAAACTCTTAGTCGTGGCAAATAATCATCGACTTCCCGTTTTCCACAGAGCCATAGGGTGAAACTTGATTCTGTTGACAATATCCTTGTCTTCAAACAATAGTTCTGGTAAATACTCTCTGTCGTTGAAATTTCTTACGTATTCTTTTTCGGAATCCGTAAGAACCAATAAACTTTTGAGGAAATCCTTCACCTCCACTTTGGCTTTCTCAAAGTCGAAATGCTCACTTCGTCTCAGCACAGGCAAAAGCTGTGAACGGATATGCGGAAAGCGTATCTTGTCTATTTGTGGGAATTCGTCAAATTCTATAGGAGTATTGCTATTCTTTCTACTTGAGCCTACAGTCAGATAAAATACCGTTGCTTTCCTCAGCAATGTATGTTCCGCCTCGGTTATGAACAGTTGGTGCTCCACCATATTATATACATCGTAAATATCACGTGCCGCACTTCTACCAATAAGGGCATTTATCTTGGTGGCAAACAATTCGATGGGTGACAGAGAGCTCACTTTCACATCATTCAAAAATGGGATGGAAACATGAGCGTCAATGGCTGGCAAAATATGGCAACGGTCGGAATAATTGATTTCTATCTTGATGCCATCGTTGTTGCCAGCTGCATTAGTGTAGTGGAATACCCAAGAATCGAGGGTATGGGGACTCTTGGAACCAGGCGCAAGACGATATCCTTCCGACTCCATATAGCGAAGTATCTCATCGTTTACTTCCTTACGGATGGAAAGCATCGACTCACGGTCACAATCCACAGTAAAGTCCAAGTCTATATCCACAGACAGTCTTGGCAACTGAAAGACAGTGAGATTGATGGCAGTTCCGCCTTTCAGTACCAATGATTTTGACAACAATGGGCTATGATGGAAATAGTTAAGGATTTCCACAAGTCGCATTACCTTCTCGAGGTTGTCACGAATAAAGCCTTGCTCTTTGGCTATGATGTCGAGAGCTTGTTTATTATATGAGTTCATATTCTTCTTTTGATGTTAGTTCCTGTGGTACATACATGCGCCATTTACTTACAAATGTATCAGACTCCTCGTCATTGGTCAACCACTTTACACTTTTTATGCCTTTTGCTCGGCATAATTCTATAAGTGAGTCAGACAGGTTAGCCTGTTCCTTGATATGCTCCAACAAGTACCCTGATTTTTGATACAGAAAAGCCTTGTCGTATTCTTCAAGATAATGGATGATTTTTTCTTCGTCAAGCATTACGATCGATTCCATGCAATGCAACAATTCCTCAATGCCACCTGCTCGATCTATGCGGTCAAAGCAATCCAGCAAAGTGCTTTCTATATCGGTGACTCGCACGTATGGGTTTCCCTTGGGATTCATCATGCCAATGACCTCCCTTGTTTGGCGACAATAAGTGTAATCGACATCGTCAAAGGCAAAGGAATTGAAACGTGACAAGCTTTTCACAAATACCTCGTTAAAAGGTTGGTGTGCCAATCCATGAAATTCCAATGCGGTATGATAACTAATGCAAGCTGTAGGTGAAAGATGACTTCCGATTTCATATTTGTCGCAAACAGGCTGTTTCGATGCAATGTCCACCATGCAATAGGTGTTGCGCCTTATGGACACAATCCACCCCTGTTGCTTGTATCTTGCAAGTAACCCTTGTACGGACTTCAACTTACCCTTTAAGACTTCCGAAAGCTCTTCAAAAGTAAAAATCCGTAGCTTATACAATATACTTAATAGCTCTGCCATTGTTTCAATTTTAACGCAAAGATAAACAAATAAGCTCACCTACAAGAAAAAACAGAAATATTTTATTGTTTTTTATCTTTTACTTACAGCAAATTCCTTTGCTTCGCCAACATAATCGTAACAAAAACTATCAATTGTTTCTAAGCCACATCTTTACATACCAAATCGCTCTACTTTGTTCACTTCCCCTAAAATAAAAATTGTCCTTGCTATATATAGTTTTCGTTTTGCCATTCTTCAGAATAGCCTCGTATAGAGCCAGCAAATAGAAATCAGATGGATTCATAAGTCGTTCCATAATTAGTGGAATAATTTGCTTACCCATAGACTCTAAAGGAGTGAATTCTGGTAATTCCGCATAGGAATAGGTGTTTGCACTATATAGGGTCTTAGGATTGTGGTTAATTGCCAAATTCCATTGAGACAGCAAAAGAGAAAAGCGACTTCTAATGCTGTCTGGAACTTGCATAGCTAAATCTTTTACCCGCTTCTTTTCTAATATTGTTAAAGAATCAGCTTTTATTGAATCCGCAATACCATGTAAATGATAGCTTGAAACCTTATCGGATGAGGCATTCCAAATACGTTCAGGTTCTTTTTCTGTTTGCAAAGGAACTTTCTTGATGGAATCAGGAGCTACCTTTATTGGTTCTTTAGCTGAAAAACCTGTTTGTTCTTTAAAGCTAAGGAAAAGGAAATTTCTTCCCATTCCATTGCCAAAGATTATATCCAAAGGCTCTTCTGATTTTTTCCATATCCTTACTTTGGCTGCATAATCAAATGCAAATTTGACGGAAGTGCTGTCGTAAGTAAAGATAACAGTGTAGTACTTTTTCCCTATTTGTTTTTTAATCTCAGAGAAACTTTCCCCATAGTCTTCCTTTTTGAAAAACTGGACTTTAGAAACAATGGTATCCTTGAAAAATGGGACATAATCAGGGCCATAAATCACGGCTACATTTTTTGCAGTTTCTATAAGAGCTTTCTTGTTGGAGGGCTCAGAAAGTTTACTTCTGTTTGAGGATTGTGCATTTAATGCCACAACACTCAAAACAACAAATATGATAAAAAGAACCTTTCTCATCGTTATGCTATTAGTTACTTCTCGTCAGTCTTTGCTACTTTTGGTTACTGTTCTCTGTTTGTCTGTAGGCTCATCATCATTCATGCAACTTGTAAATATAGTAAAGATACAGAGCAGAATGAATAAGATGCCAATTTTTGTTTTTTGAATATTCATAATTCTAAGTATTTAGTGAAACTTCTGTTATCATGGTGCAAATATAAAGTTTTCTTGCGATAATTTATTGTAAAACACCGAATATCTACATTATTCTGTTACAATTTAGAAAGAATCAAAACAATGTCATTCCATATAATACATTAAAACGTTTTATCATATGACATGCATACATTAATTATGGCACGACAGTAAATCAATAAATATATACGACAGTACATCAGTATGTCAATAAGTCAATACGACAGCAAATAATCGATTCAACAAAGATGTAGCAATATTCAGCAAAAGGTATTTGTCCCTCCGCAGAGTTGCAGGACTATGGTTGTTTTCTCTTTTGCTCCGTACAATCTCTTGAAGATGGCATCACGAAATTGTGCCGCACCATTAGAGTTTAGACGAAAGCAAATGGCTACAACCATAGGGAATCCATAAAACGTTTGCCAAATGCCCTTGTAGGTTTCATGTCTCTGTTGGACTTCTGACATAGCCAATATACCTTCTTTATATATGGCTCTTATCACGGCTTTGAGTTTCGGGGCAGTGACGTAAAGCATATCAACTAACTCGCTCTCACTCATCCATAAGTCCTCCAAGTTGGACGGAATGGAAAGCGTTCCATTTCCGTCCACAGTGATTATTGTCCTTTTCATGCCATCCCTCCCTTTGTAGGCAAATGCCCCTTGATTCGACTTTCAAAGACAGATATGTCGTGGTCAAGCTTGGTGCTTGTCACCTTGGCATAAATCTGTGTCGTGGTGATATTCGTGTGACCGAGAATCTTGCTCACACTCTCTATCGGCATACCATACTCCAAGGCTAAAACTGCCCAACTATGACGTGAGACATGAAATGACACACGCTTCTTTATACCACACATTGCAGCAACTTTCTTGATGCGCTTGTTGATGCTGTCAAGATTGCCTATATTGAACAAATGGTTTCCCTTTCTGAAAGACTTGTATCTCTCAATAATCTGCATGGGAATATCCATCAGCTTGATTTGGAACGGCACACCTGTCTTCTGACGCTTGGAAATAATCCAAGGAGCACCATTTACCATGCTGATGTTATCTTCCGTCAAGTTCTTGATGTCGATGAAAGATATACCTGTCCAACAGCCAAAGATAAAAAGGTCTCTCG
>ERZ808259.436-NODE-436-length-18433-cov-4.053379_pt1 | contig 18433 bp, 11 predicted proteins | sample MGYA00521279_ERZ808259 | MGnify/ENA primary metagenome ERZ808259 (study PRJEB31516, sample SAMN03275586) | gut metagenome | biome: mammalia-associated habitat; material: feces | host: Papio cynocephalus | place: Kenya | collected 2012-07-27 ... | reverse complement strand
AAATTTCTATTCATACAGAGATTATCTCGAGGCTTGCCAATATCTCGGCTTAGATATGAACGAAGAAAAGAACCGCTATCCCCACGATTTCAAACGTTGGCATGATATACGAATTGATGAATACCGATCTGCAAAAGCATTGAAAGACGAACAGGAGCGCAAGGAGTTTTACGACAAATTCACTGCCGTAGCAAGCAAGTATTTAGGACTCGAATATGATAAAAAGTCCGTCTATATAGCGATTATCGCGCAAAAACCGTCCGACTTAATTCGCGAAGGCGGGTTGCTTCATCACTGTGTCGGGCGTATGGGTTATGACCAAAAGTTTGCTCGCGAAGAATCGCTTATTTTCTTTATCCGAATGAAAGACGAACCCAAAAAACCGCTTGTAACGGTTGAATACTCTTTGAAAGATAAGAAAATTCTTCAATGTTACGGCGACCACGACAGCAAACCAAACGAAAGCATAATGCAATTCGTAAATAAAAAATGGCTGCCTTACGCGAACAGAAAACTAAAACAAATAGCGGCATAACCGCAAAGGAGATTTTTACTATGGAAAACAATTACTACCGCATTACCGCCTATCACCCCGAAAAAGATATTTCCATCATAATGGATTCTTTCGGGCATTTTGAAAAGAAATGGCAATTCTCGGCAGACCTTATAAAGAAAGGTTTCAAAATTCTCGAAGTGTCGGACGATTCACAATTTACCGAAGGCAATATTCCGCTTTTGGTAGCGCCTTCCGACAAATATATTCTTCGCGCCTACAAAACGGGCAAGCCAACGATTGAAAACGGCAAAGTCGAGATAAACGGCAAATTTTATACATCGAACAACTAAAAACAGATTAAGGGAGTCTCACGAAGAGGCTCCCTTTTTGTCTTAAATTCATTTGATTTCAGCAAATTCACAAAAAAAAACTCTTTAATAAAACTTGTAAGAATCAATCGTCTTTATTCTCTTTTTGTTGCAAGTAAAACATTGCTTTTTGTGTTTCGATTTCTGCTCGTAATTCTTCTTCCGTCGGCAAGTATAACTTATATTTACTTGCAAATAATTGTTCGTTGCCATGAAGAACGGAATATCTCGCAATATCCTCATCCGTGTCCGAACACAAAACGATACCGATAGTCGGGTTGTCGCCCTCGTGTCGTTTCAATTCATCGTACATACGAATATACATATCCATCTGCCCTACATCCTGATGCGTTATCTTATTCGTTTTCAAATCAATTAAAACAAAGCATTTCAAAATATAATTATAGAATACAAGGTCGATATAGTAATCTTCTTTTTCTGTTCTGATATGTTGCTGCCTTGCAACAAAAGCATAACCTTTACCAAGTTCCATAAGGAACTTTTGAAGATTGGCTATGATACTTTTTTCAAGTTCTGTTTCTGTAAAAGAACCATCGACAGACATTCCAAGAAATTCGGCAATCATTGGATTTTTAATGAACTCCAACTTGTCGATTTGATACTGCTCCGTCAATTCTTTCATTTCTTCTTCGACAGGCGTAGGATTCTGCGACTTTAGTAAACGATAATAGTATTGAGAAGATATGTTCCGTTGCAACGTTCGTACACTCCACATTTGTGTGTTAGCTTCTTCCTCATACCACTTACGAGCACATTCGTCCTGAACCTGCAAAAGGACGAGATAATGCGACCAAGTTAATGCGTTAGCAGATTTTCCAGACAGCGTTTGGAAAATCTGAGGAAACGTTTTGTAAAAAGAATAAAAACTGTATAAATTGGATTTTGTAAAACCCTTTCCATATAAGTTTTGCAACTCTTTGGAAAGATTTTTTATTATATTCGCACCATATTCTGCGCGCGATTCGCCTTTGAGTTCTTCTTCGGCAATACGATAACCGATAAGCCAATTCCGCTGAATCAAAGCTATATTAACGGCTTTATATGCGTTATCACGCGAGGATTCGATAATCCCACACATATCTTTTAGAATATCGTCTGTTTTCTCAAAACTCACCATAAGGCTATTTTTCTCAAAACCCATAATTTTATTATCCATGATTAACCTCACGTCTTTAATTTAGTATATCACAAATCGCAAAGATTTTCAATGTCTTTGACGTTCGTCACAATCCTCTGAATACAACGGAAAACATATCATCATAAAGAGTGCCCAAATCCTCAATAAATGACGGCACCGCTTTCCAAAAATCATCTTTCTTGAGTTGCTTGTCTATCATTCTGAACATCTCTGTCAGATAATTCCAAACAACAGGATTTACATACTCTGCGCCTTCGGCAACACATTCATCGGACACATTTGAATCCCCTACTATAATTGCCATATATCTGCTCAACCAATAGGGATTAACTGTTCCTATTTCCTGAAAAGCCAACTGCAAATACGTGTTTGGATTGTAAACGCCGAATCCCTCTCTATCGGATACCACGTGAGCTATGTATTCAGCAATAAATTCATTAAACACGGCATACCCTGAACGCATCGGTGTATCTTCCGCAAGGTCAATTCCAAACTGTTTCTCGTTTCCAAAGACAATATGCCCAAACTCATGCCAAAGCACATGGCAAACTTGCCTTTCACTTTTCATCATTGATTGATAAATTACAATCTGCTTGTCCAGCGGACCGTCAATGACTTCAGCATCCATCCCATACAAATCTTCTTTATAATCAAGCCCGCACTCTCTCAAAACTTTATTCCTAACGGCTTGTCTTTTGGATGCAGGAATAACTACTATTTTATGAGGTTCAAAATCCGTAAAAACTTCCTTGAAGCGTTCGTCGGCTTTATTTATGTATGTTTTTATTTCTATTATATTGAGCATAAATTAAGTTGCACCTTAGAAATTAGTTAATTCTTTTAAAATGTAAATTATCCTACATTGAGCTATTTGCCAAAGATATTTACAGCGGTCTCACAATTTTCAATCAACCTATATTCAAGTGAATTATCCGGAAAAGCATGCGCTGTTAATGATTTGATATATTTCTCTGCTTCATCTTCTTTACATTTTCCTCCGTCAATAAGATCATTATACAAAGTTGAATTACCTGAATTCTTAGATTGTTGATATTGCATTAAACGTTCTCTTACATTTCTTACATATGCACTTCCAATATAAACAATTTCGCCTTCTTCATCAGTCAAAATATAAACTCCGCGGTATTTAAACTTATCTTTATTTTTTCTAACCTCTGATAATTTACACATCTCTATTGTTTTACTATTCAACTCACCAAATTTCTGTTTCAATTCATCTATTTTCATAATCAAAACCCAATAATCCATCGTGTATTAATTTATTACCCTTATGCATTAAATTAGTTCAACCATTGTTTTTGTCATTTTCGTGTGCTTTGAACACTCTAAAAGCTGTTTGTAAAGCGAGAAAATGTCTTGGAGTAAACATTATTTTAGTTCGCATGCACTTAAGATTGATATGTATTTCTATATACTCGTTTTTTCGATTTTCAATCTGCGTGTTTTCGACTTGCGTTTCCAAATCACTTAAATCTTTTGCGCAATATCTATATTCTGCGGCACAATTTGGGCAAAGACACAACGTATTCCATCCAGCATCTAGCGAAGTTTGATATTTAGGATCCAAGTTAGATGTGTTTATTATGTTAATTGCCTCAAAATATGGTTGACCATTGAATTTTCTTATGGCAGAACGACCACAAATTTGACATTTACCATGATACTGCTCGCTAATAAATTGTTTTTCAAGTTTTCCGTTTGTCGATAAGTAAGTATAATGCCAAACTTGTTTTCTTGACGGTGCAACAGTTAAGCCCTCCTCAAAATCCTGTTGCTGTTTTTGCTGTCTTTTTGTAACGTTTTTTATGCTTATATCTCTCCCATAATCATCATCTTCTTCATAAGGAAGTTGATCTTTATTCTCAGCTTCTAATGCCTCGGACAAATTTAAGGTTTCATTTTTCCTGCTACGTTTGGACTCCAAAAACTTCAGAAATTCCTGTTTTTCTTCTTCAGAGGCGTTTAGGAACATCTCGTCAGTAGACGACATTTTAACACCGGCCTTTTTTAATAAAGCAACAATGTCGTTTGGAGCTTTTGTTTGATCTCCGAAACCTATGTTTTTGAGAAAAATTGCCTTTTCGTCAAATTCAAACCCATTATATAAATTATCGGCAGTAACATCACACGGACGGCAAAAGATCCCGTTTTTATTCGGAATCCACGCAATACGACGCAACCAATAAGCCACCGTAGAATCAATTTGTTCAGTATTTCTACTCCCGTTTGCTCGATATTTAGCAATATGATGATAGAAATTCTTATCTTCGACCAAATAATCCCACAATAACTTACTTTGAATATAAAGTTTTTCTTCGGGAATGCTTTGCAAGAATTGGACACCAGTTAATGAATAATCTTCTTTAATGCAAGAATCGTATCTTTCTCTATCGGTATTCAACTGATTGTACAGCGGATGAGCTGCAGTTAATTGACAAGAATATATTTTCGGACCGATCTTTCCTCCCAAATCAGCGAAAACTTTATTAAAAGACTGCATTTCTTCTTCCGTTGTAAATACTGAATAGTGTTCTCTACAAAGAACATATTTTACAAGCGCATTATTCTTATAGAAGAATGCAACTTCATCGGTGTAACAGCATTCTGCTGCGGTAACTCGATATAATTTGCCGTCATCAGAAAATGTTCTTCCTAAAAAGATCGCTTGATTCTTAAATGCGTTAATATCTTCCCCTGCATCATTCATTTGCATGACTTTCATTAGGGTAAGTATAACATCATCTTTATCTACATTTTGTTTTCCGGAAATATCAGACATAATATCGACTTCGGCCGACATTTCTTTAACACCCAACATTTCTAAAAACTTTTTTGCCGCTTCATTTTGAGAAGATGAAGAATTTGACAAGTTTACATATATCGGACTTTTCAAATTTTCCGGTTTGTATTGCGTGTTTTCCAAATAGATATTATCCGTTGCATAATACAGTTTTCCATCTCTTCCCAAAATCATTTTCACTTTTTTGAAGACATCTTTATATAAACCGACACCTTGGACCTCAGAAAGTAAAACATACCAATCCCTAAACCATTCAGCGGTTTTTCCATCGAATAATTTATCGTAAAAATTAGGATTGTGCCGCATGCCTTCCACAATGGTTTTTCTATCGAACTGAGTGATCCCTAAATCCAATAAAAAGTACAATTCATTTGTCTGTGGATTTACTGGAGGAATCCAGCTTTTTTTGAAAAGCATTTCTACTGCGTTATCATCAATTAAACGAGCAATCTCTCTATTTGTTTGCAATACTTCGTTTGTTCTTTTATAGTCTCCACGGGCAGTAACGATAAAATCTTGTGTTTTGAAAGCACTGAGTATTGAAGAATAAATGGGATAATACGCACTGGTAGCATCGATAAAATCTCTTCGATTAGGTAAAGCAGCATACAACCCCAAATCAATACAATGTTTTTCTTTCAAAAAGTATAAAGAACAAACGCATAAGTTGGCAATTTCTCGAATGAGTTGCTTATTTTCAGAACAGTCGCGCACACTATCGCGTGCCACGGTAGATGCAAATGGCGCATTTATATGAAAACGCAAATGCGAGTTTTCTTTTACGGCAGGGAAGAATATACAAACATTGCCTTTCAAGTCTGCATCAATTTTATATTGTTTTTCGCCGTTTATTTCTACTTTTTTTAATTTATATGCGATATCAACATTGTAGTTTTTGTTTTCATTATCACTTTCAATAACGCACGGTTTGCTAAATTTGTACCAAAAAGTTTTTTCCTTTTCCTTAGTGAGTGCATTAACCCAGATTATTTTCTTTAATACATCATCTTTATCTTCAAGCTTTATCCCGCCGACTTTTCCATCTGGAAGTCTAAATGTAATTTGATGAATATTTCTTAAAAAAAGAATAGAATTTTCATTAAGAGCCAATAATCCCTCGGTTATTTCCTTGACAGCCTGTTTAGGTGTTTTTGTGTCGTGATCAAAAGGGAATACAAATTGAGTCTTTCCTGCTGATGCGGTTTTAGATACGCCCTCATCTTCCGGAACAAGCATGTCTACTATTTTGAAGTCATATTTTCCAGAATGGATTTCTGGTGTATTTGTATATGAATAAACGGCCTTGAATCCAACTCCGAATTTACCGATTGAAGTCGGATCGTCAATTTTAGTACTAGTTCCAATATTTGTAATAGAGTCTATATCATCAAGAATAAAGTCTCTTTTTTTGCCATTATGAGTAAATACCAATCTATCGTTGAACAATTCAAAAGCAACAGAGGAGGCTTCCTTATCTTCTGCATTTTGAAGTAATTCATAGATGAAATGTGCTTTGTCAGGATACAACTCCGTCAACAACTTACGCAATCCATTATAAGCGCCGCGCTCCTTACTGCTTTGCACGAACTCTTTACTTTTTATCTTCAGTTCTTCGAAAGATTGGTATCTAGACATATCAATTCTCCACCTTTAGTATTCCAATAACAAGTTTTCTTGTTACTATATCTGATTGTCTTATTTCCTCATTAAGCGAATTCAGTTTTTCGCGATAATTACTTTCTTGAGATGCTAATTGAGATTGTTTCATGCGAATTATTCTCGGATTAGTCTCTTTTTGCAAGCGATCTTCTATTGTCCTTTTTCGCGCCGCTTGACTCGATGACAAACTTTCTTTCTTAAACCCGACAATTTGCTCTGCAACGGATTGATAATCACTTTTTGCGTATTGCCAGATTTGGTAGTGAAGTTTTTCCAAAGCTTGTTCATCTATGATAGAAAAATCCGCAGAGGTATCCGAAGAATTATAAATTGCTTCGAGAATAGCATCGTTGGGGATGTTTTCTAAAGTGATTACTTGAAGTTTATTGTCCGGTTTTACACCTTTATAGAGCCACTCGTAAATAACGAACGGATATGTTCCTGCTGTAATTTTTGCAGTCGTTGACTTAATGGCACATTTAACAGGTTCATCCTCAAAGCAATTCAATGCTTGTTTTACGAGCGGATGTGTTGGCATTATGAATACAACATCTCTATTCTCAGCTGCAAATTGACCGTCAAAAGTAATTTTTTCAAAAGGAACAGACTCGTTCAGATATTGCTCCCATGTTTTATAAACGACATTTGCTTGTCTCGGAAGTGCCAAAAAGTCATTATAGAGAATCCGCCTGTTATCGGCATTTAATCTTAATGTTTTTGATTTTCCATCGCCAAGTATATACGAAGAACTGTCTCCTAAACGTTTCTCGAGATATGTTTCAACCAAACGATAAATTGCGTCAGCGCTTAGATGAATATTTGTTGCATCTGCCAATTCCTGACGCATAACGTTTTCGCTCAAATCCAAACTGAAAAACGAGTGTTTTTCATCTTCGATTTTTTGTTGTTCCTGAATAAGACGGACTTTATTATCCTGTAATTGCTGTAATTTGATACGCCTTTCTTCAGGATTGAGGATATACTTTTGGGCAATATCATAGATTTCCTTTGTAATATCACCCAAAATTTGCTCACTGTCACCAATGGAGGAATTAAAGACACCAATACGCGACAGACATCTGTCGTAGATATCGCAGTCGATAGTTCCTTCCGTAATGATATTGATGATAGAGACGCTTTCGCTTTTTTGTCCGTTTCGATCGATACGTCCGATACGTTGTTCTATTGCCTGCGGATTCCAAGGCAAATCGTAATTTATCATGCAATCGCAGAACTGATAGTCCAAACCTTCGCATCCCACTTCTGAAAAAAGCAGAACATCCAAGGAATCCGAATTGCTTCGCTCCAACATAAATCGTTCACGCAAAATAACGCGTTCTTCGTCTTTCACTCCGCCATGAACAATTCCTGCCCTAATTCCTCGCTTAGTTAATTCTTCATACAGGTACTGCAAAGTGTGTCGAAAACTGCTGAAAACCATTACCTTATTGTTCTGCATCGATTGTTTCCCTTCAATTGTAGAACAAAGTGCATCCAGTTTGTAATCGGTATCACTTATTTCCGCAGCCATAGTAAGAATTTCTTGAACAGCGGCTTTAATTTTAGGAACTGAAAGTTTCTCTTCAAATTCGGAATAATCGACGTTATCATCGAACCCATCATTTGAAATTTCTAATTCATCGAATCTTCGCGTTAATATTGTCTGCAAAAACGGTCTTAGTCCATGGATACAGCTTGAGGCTTGTCTCATAATCGTGGTCATCATAAAACGTATACCACGATCTCCGTGCAACTGCATAAGAATACTTGCCTGAGTTTCCATCAACTTATCGTAAAGTTCTTGTTGCTCGGGTGTAAAAGATACTTTTAACGTTTCCGGTTTACGTAGCGTAAAATTACCGATATCACGTCTACGGGTGCGGTTGATTATATGGGCAAAAGTATGAAGACTTTCTACGTCTCCGATAAGTTTTACTCTTTCTTCAAGCGTAATATTATCTCTATTCAACATTCTGACGGCATTGCGATAAACGGGGTTTGGAATTAGCATTGCCGTTCCCCAGTTAGTATTACCGGCTTTCACAAGGTTGTCTAAAGCTTCTTCTTTCCAGTTTTCTTTGTTCCCTCGAATAAGTTTTGCCGCTTCGTTAATAAACGGATTAGGTTCGGACATGTGCTTAAAACTATCGTAATCAAACACAAGGTCCGGGCGAATCAAGTTAAGGAGCACATACAAATCCTTGTCACCTAATTGAATAGGCGTTGCAGTAAGCAAAACAATGCTTTCGGCATTATCGCAAAACATCTGAGCCGCTTGATATGCGTAGGTATTAGGATTTTTTATATGATGCGCCTCGTCTATAATCACCAAATCAAACTTCGGGAAAGGCGTCATATCTATCAGTGATTTTTTATTTAGTTTAGTCAATCCGCCGTCACTTGTTCCACAAACGACAGATTCGTCAAACAAAGAGTACGGAACTATACATTTTTGATAATCACTCGGCCATTCACCGTCATCGTTTATTGTTTCATCAATGCAATAGCGCAGTTGTTTTCCGTCTATGTGTGCAAATTTTTCACCGAAACGTTTTAACTCGTTTTGCCATTTCTTTTCCGTTATAAGAGGACGAGGACATATAACCATCACGGATTTAATGTCAAATCTGGCTTCCAATTCTTTAAGAACAAGTCCTGCCTCAATAGTTTTACCGACACCGACGCCATCTGCAATCAAAATACGTGGACTATCTGATTTAATAATCTTTAAGACAGGACGAAATTGATACGGTATAAAATCAATTTTCGCGGAATTTAGAGAATACAACGAAGTGATACTCGGATTGAGTATCAATCTTGCAGTAAGCAAGGAATTAACGTCTTTAGCAGAATAATACAAATCATTATTTTGCGCATCGACAACAGAAAGTTGGTCCTCAAAGAAAGTTAGAACTTTTCCGTTTACAAGAACGGTATACTTAATCGTAGAACCTAAATCTTCAGCACCTATAACAGCGCCGATATTCCCGTTATGTATTATTTTTACCGCATCGCCTATCTTAAACATTTTTACTCGGTAACCTCAAACCTTTGAGCCAGCATGTTGAAACTGGATGTTGTCTGTACTTGTTGACTTGGAATATACAAGTATTTCCATGTTTTAAGTCCATTGCCTTCACAATATACATTTGCTACTTGGCAATATCTTACTGCACATTGTTTCTTGTGTAAATTATCTTCGTCATTTAGCCTGTCTTCGCCCTTTATTTCGACAAGATACATTGTATCTGCCGTTTCGACAACGAAATCCGGCTCGTATCTTCGATTGCCGTCATAGAAAAGGTTGAATTGCTTTGGTGCAGGGCGCAACCACTTTTGTACTTCAGGATCTGTTTCGCAAACTATCGCAAATCTGCGCTCGGGAGCCGAATCGAACTTATAGATGGGATGCAAAGCTTTTTTGAATCCGGTAAACAAAATCTTCGGAACTTTTCCATCCTCAATGCTATCATAAACGGAAACGGGTTCTTCTCCGATTTTACGCATATAGCTTGGTTCGATAATATCGTAACTTACTCCGGAAATCCGCTCTATAATGTCCGGTGTTGAGCATACAAAATGTTTTTTCATTTGCTCATATACCTTGTTTGCAATATCCTTCTTGTTAAACATAACAATGTTCTTAACTTCTTCGTCAGAAAACTTTTCCTTCAAATGAGTCAAGAAAGAATCAAGCAAATCGAATAGCAAATCACTACATGAATCATAGTCGATTTCAGGCTTCATTGCTATAATGTCAACCAATGTTTTCATCGGATTAACCGCATCGAAGTCAAGATATTTGCCGTTAATTACCGTATTATCTTTTGCATCCACCAAACTTTGAATTAAAATTTGATTATCTATCGGATAATAATTCATATTTGAGAAATCCAACTTAAACGGCTCGAAATGGTAATCGGACTTCATATCGCGCATTATCTTAATCTGCGGAATAGCCATAGTTTCACGCTCGATAATATCGCGTTGTTTTTCAATTTCTTTTCCCGTAAAGCGTCTTATTATATCCTCAAAATCGGTACGATTTTTTACAATTTCTGCCAAGTCAACATTATTTATGGCATTATTAACAATTTGCTCGGTAGAAACGGAAGACAGATTATCTCTTCCGGTAAGCCTATATGTATTGATTAGTTCGTCCGAAGCTTTCTTAACAGCTTCGGTAATGATTTGACGTTCTTCGACAGTCAAACGCTCACCCGTTTGTTCAAGATTTACGCCCAAATCGAAAATGCTCGCTTGAACGGAAGTTTTATAATTGGGCGTAACCGCAACTGATTCTGCTTTTTCAATGTCTTCGGCATAAATGATGTTACCAGCTTTAAGCAAACTGTTCGGATCGGAAGCTTCACGGATTATTTCTTCAAATTTATCATGTGCCGTGATAATCAAAGAGTCAACATCTTTATTTCCGGTTCTTTTTCCGTAGGGAAGTCTTAAACCACGTCCGATTGTTTGTTCTCTAAGAGTTTGACTAGCCGCAGTACGTAAAGGAATAATCGTGTAGAGATTGTTTACGTCCCAACCTTCTTTCAAAATATTTACATGAACAACAATTTCGACCGGGTTATCGAACTTTTCTACTTCCAATAGCTTTTGAACGTTTTCTTCTCTTTCACTGCCTTTTTGATTGCTGTGCACAATAATAGTTTTGCTTTTATATTTCCCATCGAAAAAGTCATCGGAAGTTATATAACTCAAAACCTTTTCAGCATGTTGCGTATTTTGACAAACGACAAGAACAAACGGTTTGACCGGTTTAACACCATTGTTTATAGCATAATCCTTAAGACGTTCTTTCACACGTTCGTGATTAGATATGCCGTCTTCGAGCATCATCTTATCCATATCATCACTGGAAAGATTGTAATCGGATATATCTCTACGCGTCAAAGCGTACGGGATTTTTGCGTATCCGTCACGAATTGCAGAGGAAAGTGGATACTCATAAACGACGTTTTTGAACTTGATTGTTTTAGTTCCAGACTCGACTTGCGGTGTTGCCGTGAGTTCAAGCCCTAAAACAGGCTTTAATTCATTGATAGCAGTCATACCTTTATCGGCGCGATAGTGATGTGATTCATCCATTATCACAACCAAATCTTTTTGTGCTGCCAAAAAGTCGAAATAACTCTGTCCGAGATATTCCGAAAGATGATGAATATTGCCGATTTCACGGTTAAACTTTGAAATGTTAAACACGTTAATCGTAACATCCGAGAAACCTTGCATCAAGCCCTTTTCTTTGTAGTTATCGCCCGTAATAAGGTTAGGAATATTTTGAGAAAAACATCCGATTCCACGGAATACATATTTCTCACTTGACGGATCACCCAGGTCTTTCATCAACTTGTTGTAAATTGTAAGGTTTGGAGCAACAATAAAGAAATTCTTTACTCCTTTCTGCGTATATAAGTAGGTGATAAACGCCCCCATAAGCCTTGTTTTTCCAACGCCTGTAGCCAATGCAAAAGTAAGACTCATAAAGTCCCTTTCAAAATTGATACATGTCGGGAAAAGATCATGTACTATTTCAAGTGCGCGTTCCAAATCTTGATTTTTCTCAAGATCAAGTTCGTCGAGAATATCCTCAAGAATTTTCAAACTTCGTTTTTGCGGCGGACGCAAACTCATACATCCGCTTATGTAATTGACATTATATTCGGAGTAGATATTATTCATCTTCTTCCTCCAATGTAGGCATATTTACTATGTTCAAACTATAATCGTTTTTCCCAAACTCGCAACGTCCGAGGAGAACTTGCGGGATTTTTTTGACTGTAATGTTCTTGAATAGTTTCTCTATACCGGAATCGTATGTTTTGCACGCAATAACCAAGTATTCATCATCTTGCATTTCGCTGTGTATAGATGCAAGATAATCTGCGGTTACGTGCGATGTTGTAGTGAAGATATATGCGTTTTCATTTTTGCCCTGTTTCCAATAGAAAGTGTCATCCGGGCAATATGTAAAACCTTCTTGCAATGCCATTGCGGCAGCAAGCATATCGGCATTATATTCTTTGTTGATGATGTGGTTGCCGAACTTATCTGTTACAACAAGAGTAGGAGCAAGTTCGTAAAAACGGTATCCGCCACCGCCTTTCCAATTTACAGACTTTGTTATTCCACCTTGATCACTACCGTCAATTACTTTATCAAGACGCACCTTGCAAAAATCGTATGCTTGGTCACCCATTTCAACTCCAATCCACTTACGTCCCATCTTTTGAGCAACAGCGGCGGTCGTTCCAGAGCCAAGGAAAGAATCGAGGACAAGGTCGCCAGGTTTGGTAGCCAATGTTAAAACTCTTGCTATTAAATTCTCCGGTTTAGGATTTGTAAAACTTCGATCAAACATACTCTGAGAATGTTTTGTTGCATTAGTTGTTGTATCTAAATCTGCCCAAAGAGTTGTAAGCACTGCTCCTTTATCTTGACATTCACTTAAAAACCGCTTCATTTGCGGTTTTGAATCCCCTGTTTTACCAAAAACAATTCTATTATCCGCTAAAGCTTCTTGATATTTCTCTGGTGTCGTGCGCCAACAACGGCCTTTGGGTGGATAATAGACAACGCCCGTCTTAGGATTGGTAATCGGGTAAGTCAAATTTGGCCTTAAATTAGGAGCATCGAAAGGATCTGCAACCCATGGGCCTCTCGGATCGTTATCAGGATTCTCAAATTTACTATCATCAATTGGTCCCTTAAACAATTCGTTTGATTTTGATTTTTGGCGAATTCTATCAATATCTGTAGCATAAACCAAAATATGATTAGTGTTTAATGAAATAATCGCATCATTAGATACCGATTTCCTAGAGTTCCAAATTACGTCAGCTATAAAGTTTTTCCGTCCCCAAACTCCATCACACAAGACTTTTGCATAATGCGCCTCGTTATCATCCAATGTGATCCATATCGTACCATCTTCATGCATTAAGTTTTTTAATATGAGTAAGCGCTGATACATTAAATTAAGCCAAATACTGTGTTCTACACCATCATCATAATCTTGAAATGCTGCTCCTGTATTGTACGGGGGATCTATATAAATACACTTAACTTGTCCGGCAAATTTACTTTCCAATGCCTTTAATGCAAGAAGATTGTCGCCGTGAATAAGCATATTTTCAAAATTGTCGGGATTTTCTATATCAAAAAGGGAGGCTTGTTCAGCCGTCTTATGAGACATATTGCTAAGAGCCGGGTTCTCAATGAGAATTCTCGGTTCAACTTTTATTTCGTTTTCCTTTCCAACCCAAGTCAGTTCAAGTTTATTAGCCATTGCTTTTTCTCCTATATCCCCAGTTTATCAAAGAGTATTTTATTTCGTTTTTTTGCATCATTGATAATTTTGTCGTACGTAAGAACTTCTATATATTGATTGTTAAGCATACGAAACATTCCAAGGCCATCAATGGTCTCACTGAAACCGCCATGCAGTTTTAACGAATTTCTATAGTTTTCTATCGCATCGCAAACAACATATAAGTAGAACTTTGTGTGTTCGTCCGTTCTAATAATACGTCCGTTTCTATCGGTGACCTTATTTGATTGAATTTTTTCCATATAGCCAATAATTTGGTCAACTGGATTGTTGGTGGTTAAATCGTTACGCATTGGCTTTTTTAATTCAAAGAGAACAATGGTGTCATAAGCGGTTCCGTCATTTTGAGATTCTAGTAATGCTATGCTGTTGTCAAGCAACATTAAGTCTGGACGATCCTCTTTTTTATCGTTATTAAACGGTATGTCGGACGCAGCGTAAAAGAAGTATGCTAATCGTTCATCAACCAACCACAAATTGTGCTGTTCATAATTAATATCATCGGATGTTGTTCGCATAGGATATATAAGATTATGCATATATTCTTCCTTTGCATATTTGCCATCATCTTGTTTGCGCATGCCTGCTTCAAACAAATCAATAATAGACTTTCTACGAGCAACATATTTAGCAAGAATTGCTTTGTTTTCATCGCTTATCTTTGCAACATGTTCTTCAAATCTTCTTTTGTATTCCTCGGTTTGAGTAACATCATTCTTTAAGTCTTCGACTAGTTGTTGTCCCTCTTTTTTAGTTTCCAAAGAAAAATCCCTATCCATTTTATATAATGTGACATCCAATGCATCATCAGTAATGCCGGGCTTAATGGTTTCAAGATTATCTGACTTGTATTTCAAAAGATGTCTATATTGTGGAGCTTCAACGGAAATGTAATGTTCTATCCGTTTTCTTTTTTCTTCAGCGATCGGTTTGAGGTATTCGTTCAAATATTGTTCAATAAGAAAAACGGCAATATTGACAATTTTGCTTATTGTTACGATTGGACAAAAACCATCATCCGCATTTTCAGGAATACTAAAAGAAAGACGGTTCATATCGACATTATTGTCCAAATATGGGGAAGTAACGATACCTAAAACCCAAAATTTTTGTTCTTCTCCCAATGCTTTATCAAGGTCAATAATAGATTTGCTCAAATCTTTTGTCTCAACCAGTCGATTATTTGCGCATAAATACAATTTATGGTCTCTAATTATATCTCCAGAAACACGTAATTTTGTTAAACAAAATTTCTCGTTTTCAACAGTAAATGTTTCGCGTTCTTCTGCCAATATTATTTTTGTTTTGAAAAGATCGTTTAAGTTAATACTGCTATTCTGATCATCAGATAAAACCACTATAGGACAGTCACTGCTGAGAAAATAAACAAAGCAGTGTTGAATCATTTTTATAGCAATTTCATCAAGTTTAAGAGGTGCATTTTTTTTATAGTTGTCTATAAAAGAACAAAGCTTTATAGTCGTAGATGGGTGTTCTGCAACTGTTTCAATAACAGTGTCATCAACGCCGTCATTGCTTAACGAAAACTCAAACGCTCTCTCATAAAAATGGCCATTATCCTCAAAACAGCTATCAACGCTTACACTCTTAAAAGCTTTAAGCCAAGAGAAACGCCCAACACCTTTTCCTCCAATTTCACTTTTATAGTCTGAATCGGATTCTAAAAACGAGTTATAGTTGTTCTCATTAAAACCTATTCCGTTATCTGTTATGCAAATATTATTTATTCGTCCAAGCACCTCATTTGAAATGGTTTCTTCACGTTCAATTTTTATAACAATACTTCCGTCAAACGAGCAGAGTTTTTTTCGTTCTTCGATGGCTTGCATTGAATTTACAACAGCTTCAAAAAGCGGAAATAAAGATTTATTTTCAGGCAAATCAAAGTTTTTTACTCTTCCTTTTAGGTTAATATTAAACTTTTTCATTTTTATGACCATTCCTTTCTGCGAAAGACACAAAACGCAAAGAAAATATCTTGACGCAATCGCAGTTATTTGATATAATTTATTTGGTTGAATGAGCAACCTCTATTTTGGATAGCAATCCTCCCGGCATTGGAAGCAAGGCATCACCCATTTGTTTCGGTGTGCAGGTGCTTGGGCTATCCCGTTATTGGGTGTCATATTCGAGTGCAAACCCACTCGTGCTGTGGGTCTTTTTTTGTGCTTGAATTCTCTTTTTACCTAATTTTTCTTATTTTCAAACTTATTTCTCCTCAAAGGTAATTCCGTTGTTTTTGCAGTAGTCATAGAACTTGCGTTGAAGTGCGTAGGTAGGTTTGCGAACACCTAATTCCCAACGATTTAATGAAGAATGTGCAACGCCTATAGCGGCTGCAAATTCCTGTTGGCTCATGTGTACTGTTTCTCTGGCGTGTTTGATTTGATCCTTAAATTCCATAAAGTTCAACCTCTTTGCAAGGACGTTGCAACTATTATAGCACTTTTTGCAGAAAAAATCAATATGTATTGCGTACTTCAATCAAAGATTTGTTTCCTAATTTTTATGATGCTATACATATATGCCAAAACAGATATACATACTGCTTATTAGCATAACATATATAAGTTGACATACGTCTGTCATAGATAGAAAAATTTATTTTATTTTTGCTGCTTCTGAAACCACTGTTCTTTAAGTACTTAACGACTTATATATCATTAGCTACAAACCCCAATTTGCAACCGTGGCGTGTGCTTGTCTTGATACGAGAGCGCCGCTTCGCGGCGCAGACAAGCACACGCCAAAAACTTAACCGAACCGACCGAAATAACGGAAAACGAAAGCGTAACGAAAGCGGTGTTCGCCGCTAACCCGCTTGGCGAATCACCGCTATTTTTCGGTTACGGCAATTTTCCGTTTTTAGCCCGTATTTTCAGGCGCGGGTTTCCGCTTAATTGCTTTTGCGCATTTGTGCTATTACTTCTTTGCTCACCGGTCCAACGAGGCAGCCTTCGTCCCCGCAATTAAAATTATCGTAAAGCAACAGTTTTCTATCTTCCTGCCCTATCGTGCATATCACGTCTTCGTCCATAATGTCCGAAATAAAATACTGCGGCAAGCCTTTAGAGTACACTATCTTCTCTCCCGTCTTTTCCATGTATTTAGTCAGATATGCGACTGCTTCACCCAACATTCGCCTGTCTACCACGGGCTTAAAATCGGAACGTCCGAACCGCTCGTTAAAATATGTATTCTGTATCGTATGCTGCACTTTCTTCTTTATAGGAGAATAATCGTGAACTTCTATAAGTTCGCCCACCATTGCGCCGTCGGGAATATAGAACAGTCCGTGAAAGTGTAACCGTTTCTTTTCCGGCGATCGCTCCCATACTCCGACGTATTTCCAATTTCTTCTATGGCACATCATCTTAAAACAGCCTTTTAATTTCCGCATAAAACTTTCTTCCGTATGCTTCGCACTATCGTAAGTAAAAGTGCAAAAATAGTTGAATGTTTGCAAGTTTACCTTACGCATAAGCCTTACTCTTCGGCAAATAATGTTCCTCAACTTCCTTTCGAACTGTGCGTTGACAAATTCTGCCGTCGCTTGCTTATCCCGAAAATACGGCAACATTTTTTCGATTATTATTTTCTTACGTTCACTACGCTTTTTATCTCGCGTTTCATTATATAATTCTTCAAACAATTCCTTACGTGTCAGTTTACGTTCCGTTTTGTTTTCCATTACGCCACCGTTTTCGATGGGCTCTACGACAGGTGCTTCCCCCTTTTCAGAAGTTTCGTTAGTAGGTTCATCACTCTCGGAAAGTCCGTCTATAGTTTCATTATCCGCATTTTCGTCCACGACAGTGATTTGTTCGTCAGGCGGTTTCGGTCGCCTTATTCGCGGATTAGGAACATACGGTATGGCGATAAAGTGACTTCCGTCGTGGTATATTTTTGCTTCTGCGTATGGCATATCACACCTCCTCGTTGCGGTAAAGACCGTTGACGAAATAACTGTTTTGTGCTTTCAGTTCTTCCACGCTCGCTTTTTCCGTTGCGTATTCTATATAGTCCGAAAGCCCTACGTTTGTTCGGCTTGCCAAGTCGTTGAAATAGTCCGAGAAACAGTCGGTAGTGAAACGTTTACGATAAATTTTGTAGTTCATCAAGAAGTATTTTTTGTTTTCGGGCTTACCGTCCATCGTGCCGCGTTCCTTTTCTATCTTAACGATAGAATACCCGTATTTGTTGTAAATTCGGGCGTTGCGTTTCCATAGCCACGCGGTTATGGATTTCAGAATATGCACGAGCAAAGTATTGTCGCCGCGACGATAACGAAAGTCGTAATATAGGGCTATAAAGCGATTAAACGCTATTTCGGACACCATATCTTCTATCGTGTAAAACGGCAAAGCAAGGCGTTGTTCTCCGGCGGAAACGATATTTACAATGTCGCAAAGATCTCTTGCATCCGCACCCCAACTTTCGGGACGTTGTTCGTCCGTAAACACCTTTATGAACGGAAAATTGTCTACCGTTGCGCTATGCCTGCACATTTTGAGCCACGAATTGAACAGGTCGTTTTTCTGGTTCGTTTCGTCGTTCT
>ERZ808259.433-NODE-433-length-18477-cov-3.463630_pt1 | contig 18477 bp, 18 predicted proteins | sample MGYA00521279_ERZ808259 | MGnify/ENA primary metagenome ERZ808259 (study PRJEB31516, sample SAMN03275586) | gut metagenome | biome: mammalia-associated habitat; material: feces | host: Papio cynocephalus | place: Kenya | collected 2012-07-27 ... | reverse complement strand
ATCAGAACAATCATTAATAAAAGAGACTTGGAATTTAAGAAATTATAAAAGCATTAAAAGGATTTTTTATTATATTATTTTAATTACATTTTCAGTTGAAATTATTGGGATGTTTTTTTCTTTTTTAGATTTTAGATATATTCAAAAATTACCTTTAGCAGATAGTTTTGGATATGCTTTTTTTCATTCACTTTCTGCTTTTAATAATGCTGGTATTGATATATTAGGAACTACTTCACTTATTTCATATCAAAAAGATAGTTATTTATCTATACTTACTGCATTATTAATTATAATTGGAGGACTTGGATATTTTTCAATTGTCGATATCGTTTCTAATAAATTTAATTTTAAGAAATTTTCTTTACATACAAAGATTGTTTTAACCTATTCATTAGCTTTGATTCTTTTTGGATGGTTAATGATATATTTATGCGAATTAACAAATAAGGAAACTAATGTAAGTGGAGTCGGTGCCTTTTTTATGAGTGTTTCAACAAGAACCGCTGGATTTACAACCTATGATTTATCTAAATTTAATTATGGAACCATTGTTATTATGATGATATTGATGTTTGTTGGAGCTTCTCCTGGAGGAACAGGAGGAGGTGTTAAAACAACTGGAATTGCTGTTTTATTTGCTTATATTCGTGGTGTTATGACTTCAAAAAAACCTCATTTATATAAAAGATCACTTAGTGATTCTTTGTTTAAAAGAGCACTTCTAGTTATTGCTTTAGGTGGAATATTGTTTATAGCTGGCACGACTATTATTTGTTTGTTTGAAGGTGATTATAATTATATTAAGGATGGAATTAAATATAAGGAATATGTTCAAGGAGCTAATCGATTTGGCTCTTTAGATATTGCTTTTGATACGATGTCAGCTTTTGCTACAGTTGGATTATCAACTGGGATTACACCATATTTAGAAAATGGTAGTAAAATTGTTTTAATGATTATTATGTATATAGGTCGTATTGGACCATTAACTGTTTCGACTGTTTTTAAACCTAAAAATAATCAAAATGTATTTTATGTGGAAGAAGATATATCTATTGGATAAAGGAGTTAATTATGGCAAAAAAGACAAGTAGTATTGGAATAATTGGACTTGGAAAGTTCGGAATGTGCTTAGCTAATGAATTAGTTAATTCTGGTAAAGAAATTGTTTGTATCGATAAGGATGAAAAAAAGGTAAAAAAGGCTTTAGAATTTTGTGAATATGCTTTTGTTTGCGAAGATATTACTAAAGCAAACCTAGAAGAAGCAGGATTTAAGGAATGTTCAGCAATTGTTGTTTGTATTGGTGAGCATATGGATACAGCGATTTTTGCAACATTAAATGCCTTATCTTTAGGCTCTAGTAAAGTTATTGCTATGAGTAATACTGATGAACAAGGCTTAGTTTTAGAAAAACTAGGTGCTGAAGTTATTTATCCTTATAAAGATAGTGCAGATCATTTAGCTAAAAGAATTTTATCCAATAATGTATTAGATTTTATTTCGCTTAATGATGAAGTTGAAATTTGTGAAGTTAAAATTCCTAAAAGTTATATAGGAATTTCAATTAAAGATACTGATTTTCGTAAAAAATATGGAATAAATATTATTGCTATCGAGCAAGGAGATAAAATTATTACTCGAATTGAGCCAGATTATGTTTTGCAAAATACTGATACTTTAGTAGTTTTAGGTGAAAAGAAATATCTACGTAAATTTGAAGGAAAATAATTTATTTATCTTTTTTAATAAATTTCTTTCCTTTTGTGATTGCTAACAACTCATCTTTTGTTTGAATATTATTTTCTCTTTCTTTTAATATTTTAATATCTTCTTTAGTTAATTTATATTTATTATAAAGATCAGGTCGATACTTCTTCGTTAAGGTTAAACGATGATATTGATGGTATTTATATATCTCTTTGTGATTACCGCTATATAAAATATCAGGAACTTTATCACCTTTAAAATCATATGGTTCAGTATATTGAGGATATTCTAATAAGTTATTATTAAATGATTCATCGATAATACTTTCTTCACTAATTACACCTTTAATTAATCTAGAAATAGCATCAATTAAACACATTGAAGCTATTTCTCCACCAGTTAAGATAAAATCTCCAATAGATATTTCTTCATCAAAATATTTATTAATTCGTGCATCAATTCCTTCATAATGTCCACATAAAATTAAAATTTCTTCTTTTTTTGATAATTCATAAGCTTTTTCTTCATTAAATGTAATTCCTTTTGGAGACATGATTATTTTATATGTATTATAATTAGAATTTTTAATTAGAGCATCATAAATTGGTTGAGCTTTTAAAATTAAACCAGCACCTCCACCAATAGGAGGAGTGTCTACACGATGATATTTATCTAAAGTATAATCTCTAATATTTATAAGCTTAACTTCAATTAATCCTTTTGAAACAGCTCTAGCAATAATTGAACTAGATAAAAATGAATCATACATTTCTTTAAATAAAGTTAATATTATAAATTTCATTAAGATAATAATCCTTCAATATAATGAATGATAATTTGATGATTTTCTAAATCAACTTTTTTAATAAAAAAATCATTAAATGGAATAAAATAATATTTTTTGTTATATAAAACTTTTAATGTTATTTGAGCAGGGAATTCTTCAACTTTATTAATAACACCTAAATTTTTTCCATCTTCAGTAATTACATTTAAAGAAATTAAATCATTATAAAAATATTCGTTTTTATTTAAAATGCTTTTATCTTTTAAAGCAAATATCTCAGTATTTTTAAATAAAAACCCTTCAGATTCACTATTAATTTCTTTAAATTTAACTACATAAAAATTAGAATCTTTTTTATATGAACTATTTACAGTAATAGGTATAAATTCATCATTTTTTTGATAATATAAAATAGAATCTTTAGAAAAACGAAGTGTAGGAAAAGAAGAAGTAACATATATTTTAACTTCCCCTTTTAAACCGATTGTATTAACTATTTTTCCAACACTTAAATATTCCATAAAAAATAAAGGAGATTTTATTCTCCTTTTTCCTTATCAAATGATTCAAATTTAATATGAACTCTTTTTCCTTCAAGTTTACCAGCAATACTTACTATATCTCTAATAGCATAAGCTACACAGCCTTTTTTGCCAATTAAATGTGCTGTATCATTATTTTCACTTACTATCAAATAAGTAATATCTTTTTCGCTATCTTGAGGAACTTCTCTAATTAAAATTGATTCAGGTTTACTTACAAAAGGATCGATAATTGTGTGAATTAATTTAATATAATCCATAATTATTCAGCTTTCTTTGTAATTTTAGTTGAAACAACTTTAACTTTATGAGAAGTTTCACCCTTAGTACTTTTTGCTTTTGCAATGACATCCTTAGCATTTAAAATAGCTTTAATTGTATCGCTATATTGAGCGCCAGTATTAAGCCATTTAATAGCTGCTTCTTCGTTTATAACTGCATTAGCAATACCCTTACTAGGATCATAATATCCGATTTGTTCAATACATCTTCCATCACGAGAATATCTTGAATCAGCAACGACAATTCTATAAAAAGGATCATCGTGTCTACCAGTTCTAGTTAGTCTTAATTTTACTGCCATAATTTTATCTCCTTTCAATCAAATTGATTATAATATTCTAAAATAGATGTGTCAAGTATAAATACTTTACAGGTGATACGAACTTTTATCTTGCATAATATAATAAAATTATGTTATTATTTTATGGCTTTAAAAAGCGTATGGCGAAATTGGAGAAGAGGCCTAACTCACCTGGCTGTGAACCAGGCATTCACCGGTTCGAATCCGGTATTTCGCCCCATTAAGACACTGATTATCCTTCTAGCAAAAAATCATTGTTAGGAGGATTTTTCTTTTATGAAAAAGTTAGAAATTACTTATGTTCTTGATAAGATATCTGAAGGTTATAAGCCACCTATAAAACACGAGTTGATGTTAGGTAATAGAAGTAGCAATACTGGTTATCATGAAATCTACTATAGGAAAAGTAAAGATTTGTCAAAGATTTAAAATTATGAAGCGTGATTTTCTCTAATTATAAAGCTATAGACTTAAGAAGAATATATATATAAAATACAGACTCAATAGAAAAAATTTGATATTAAATTTGCTAAAAATTTAAATTAACGCTATAAACCAATTATTTTAGTTGCTCAAAATGGTTCTAGTAAATCTTCAATTATTTAAATATTGTGGATTCATTTTATGAAATGATAAACAAAGCCTTTAATGATGTTTATTTTAACATATGATGGGTTGTGTGGATATCAATATTTCAAAAAAACATTAGTTCTAAAGTCCAACATTAGGGGTTCAGTATAGTTATTAAGGCATCGGGTTAAATTAGTTCTATTATTGGATATCATATTATATTTTTTGAAATTTTATAAAATGTATAATAAGTTATAGGACTTATATAAATTACTTAACCTTGATTAATTATTATAAAATATAAAAGGAGGTGCCATAAAACTGTGAAAAAAATAAAAATTTTAACACTTATCGCTATAACGTTAGGTATTTCTTTAACTTTTTTAAAACCTCTCTCAACTGGTAAAGAATTGAAATACTTTGTAGAAGATTGTAATGGCTTGGTTGAGGATGCTAATAAATTATTTAACGAATATTACAATCCAAATGAATATTATTCGAATAATAATAGTTGTGATTTAATTAGAAAAAGCAGCTTAAAAAAGTTAAATAATTCATCAGAAGTGAATCATTTAGATAACGATAAACAATATTGGTCTATTTCTATTGAAAACATGTACCAAGACTTGTCAGAAGAAAATAAGAAAACATTTATTGATATTAAGAATAATACACCAAAATTTGAGTTAGCATTCTCAATATTAACTGGTGAAGACAATGTAGAAACAAAGTCAGGGCCAAACAAAGAAATAAATATAAATGGTGTAAAGAAAAAAATTATAAAAATTAATACTAATATTAAGCGCTTAATAGGTGCTGGCTCGGCAGCTATTGCTTTTTCAACAATTTCTTCTATGGTTGCTGGAATTAATGCTTCATTTTGGATACCATAAGCTGGATGGGCTGTTGCTGCAGTATTAGTAGCTTCATTAATAATTTATATCGTTGCTAATTGGAGCTATGTTAAGGAAAGCTTTAATTCATTTGTAGAAACTTTAAAGCGCTCATATTCTAGAGTTGCAGGTTTATTAAATAAAGCTGCTGATCACGTTAAAGAAGAAAGCAAAAATAATCCAGATGTCGCTGATGATCCGACTTCAAGAAATCAAACGCAAAAGCAAGTTGAGAATGGTCAAGCCCTTAAAGAAGTAGATAGGGTAGATTCTACTTTTATAATAAATACGGTCAACCTCATGTTCATTTTAAAGATGGAACATCCTTAAATAGGGATGGAACAATTCATGATAAAGGGCATGGGAGGCCAAATCCTTCAAGTAAAGTGTGGGATTGGTTACATAGAAATGGATGGTGTCAAAATGGAATCAAATAAAAATATAGGGTTTTCAAATAAGAGCATACTAATTCCTCTTTTTGATGTTTTACATGATTCTTCTGTACAGTTTAAGGTTGTTGATGATTACAATATTGAGTTAATTGTTCAATGCATGAACGAATCAATATCAAAAAAGATTAACCTTTGCTTTTTTGATTCTGTTTTAGATTCATTTACAATTTATAGGTTTTCAAATGAAAATGGAAATTTTATCGGTAAAATCGTTGATAAAGGGGAATCTAAAGATTTAGAAAAATTAAAGGTTGAATTAATTGATAGCTTTTTTACAAATATTGATATAGTTTTTTATTCTGTTGACATAAGTTCTAAAATATATGGAGATAAATTTTTAATTAAATTCTTAAATATAAAAAGTATTTCATTTAATTAGATTTTTTATGTATACACATCAAAATAGAAAATATTACATAGTAAGTAATGTCATTTCACTTCAAGTAATTTCATCACACAAAGATGCAAAAAGTATAGATTTTATCGAAGAAAAATAGTTCTTTACATTAGTTAAAATTTTGTTAGAATAGGGGTGCTAGTGAGAAGTAATTACTTATCATTAGTTCACTCTTAAAGGCTTAAGTTTCTTACTTAAAAGCTAATTAAAAATGAGTGAAAGTGTAGTGAACTTTGTCTTCACTACTAAAGTTCACTCAATTTTTCTAAAAAGTGATTGTTATCTAAGTAATGAAGATTCTCTTCTTTGCTTTTTAAGTTAAGTAAATTAGGAGAATTACGAACATTTCTTAAATGAATTGCTTCTTAATTCCTTTCATTACTCTCTATTAAATAAGATATCTTTTATATAATCCACTAAATAAGATACTAAAAAACATTCAATATAAGGAAAATAGAGGGAACCCTAATGATAAATTAGGAGGATTATTTTTACCCAATGGTTGCATACCATTTGATAGGAATCCTTTTTGTACTTTTCTTTTAGGACATAAGACTAGAACCTCTGATTTACTAGAATGTATTCCTATCAAAGGGCATGATTATGAAATCTTGATTAAGAAGTTAAACAATTTATCTAGAGATGAAGGAAGATTATTCTTTAAAAAAGAAGATTTAGGTTGCAAATTAGACTATGTGGATTCATCTATTGAATCATTTAATAACTCAATTTATAAGCCAAAACATGAAAATAGAAAAATAAAGGAATTTAAAGGAAAGCTCTATATTAAAGAAGAGGTTGATGATACAAAAGAAATAATTGAATCACTGCAAAAGCGTAGCCAAATTGGAGTGGATAATTATCAAAAAGAAGCTAATGAATGGTTAAATAAAAATATCAATGAAGTAAAGGGCGAAGAGAAAATTTCCGCTATTAAGAAAGGTTTTTCTAATAGTCATATTTTTATGATTTATGGATCAGCAGGGGTCGGTAAAACCACATTGATGAATATGTTTGCTGAGATTTTTAAAGATGAAAGTGCATTATGCCTATCAGTTACTAATTCCTCAGTGCAAAATTTAAGAAGCAAGATTAGCAATGATAATTTTGACTTTATGACCATTGAATCTTTTATCAATAGTGGTCCAACTAATCCATCCCTATCTTTAATACTTATTGATGAGTGTAGTATGGTAAGTAATAAAGATATGGCTTCTATTCTTTCAAAATTAACTGATGACACTATCATTTTAATGTCTGGGGACACTTACCAAATCGAATCGATAGAATTTGGAAACTGGTTTAAGCTTGGTCAAAATTTTTTAAAAGATGATTGCTATGTTAATTTAACTGAGAATTATAGAACTAGTAATTGTTATCTATCTAATTTATGGAATACTGTTAGAGCTGCAAATGCTAATATGGGAAGCAAAGAAAATTTAATTGAAGCAATGTTAGCAAGATACAATTTTACTTCCGCAGATGTAGAAAGTATTTTGAATAAAACTTCCTTTAATGATGATGAAATTGCTCTGTGCTTAAATTATGACGGTCTATATGGTTTAAATAATATTAATTTGTTATTACAAGCTCAAAATAATAATCGCTCTTATAAATTTGGAGATTATATTTTCAAGCCTAATGATCCTATTTTATTTAAGGCAAACTCCTATTATAAAGGGATGTTTTATAACAACCTTAAAGGAAAAATAATAAAAATAGAGCAAGAAGAAAATGATATTTATTTTACCATTAGTGTAGATAGCAAAATAGAATACTCCTCTAATGAAAATGTTGAGATTTTAGATTTTAATGATGATTATTCTATTGTCAAAATTAAGATAGAAAATTATCAAGAAAAACATTACGATGATGATTCATCTTCAACAACTTTAATACCTTTCCAATTAGCTTATGCAATATCAATTCATAAAGCACAAGGTCTTGAATATGATTCAGTTAAAATTGTCATTACAGAAGAAAGTGAAGAAAACATCTCTTACAATATTTTCTATACAGCAATAACAAGAGCTAAAAATAATTTAAAGATATACTGGGATCCAGAAGTTCAAAGAAGGGTTATTGACAGATTTAAGCCCAAATCTCCAAATGATGATGTTGATACATTGATTCGATTATTTCCTGCACTCAAAGTTGAGTAGTTTATTTGATCGTACTTTTTAGAGTTGCTTGAATTTGATAATATATTCTTATTCAATTCTGAGAAGGGCTGGAAATAATAGGAAATGCAACTAATAATCATTATGGTTTTAACATTCATATAGCTTTGATAAAGGTAATGAGACCTTCTTTTTTCAGGTCGATTTCTTCGCATTGGATGATATTTATCTAATAAGGGTGATAGAGCCTGAAAAGATAGAATATGGAAAAATATCCAAAGGAAGATAATTGGTCGAAACCCTGTTTCCACGCATCATTCCTAAGCGAATTTGCTTTTCCATTGAGTACGCCATGGAAGTGGCGGAATCAGCGGAAAATTCCTTCCACGTGCGTTTTCCGCTCTTTTGGGAAAAGAGACGAAACGGAAACGGCTCGGCTCTTCTCGACCTGGTTTGTTGATGACTGGCAAGAGCCTAAGCGGCATCGGAAAATTTGGTGGTTCCAATCATTGAATTGCATTGAAGTTGCAATAACTCGCAGGATTCAAAATCATTCGGAGAAATCCGTGCGAGTTCGACTCCCGCACCGGGCACCATGGTAAATTTTGGCATCTTAACTTTTTTGCTAGGAGATTTTTGATTTTCATTGTAAAATTCGAGAACAATATATCTATAACTATTCAATGGACTATTAGTGGTTTAAAGACGTTTTCTTCGTCTTCCTATGTCGGACATTCTCTTGCTATAGAACGTTGGCCGATTCACTAAAAGACATCTTCTACATGCTTTGGAGATTGATTTGATTATCATGTTGGAGTCCGGAAGTACCAAGATAATGGCTTCTCTTTGCGCTTGATGAAGAGCGCGGTCATCATCAACGACTCCGTTGTGCATGATTTTCAACCTGACCCCAAACTAAATGAACAAAATTCTGAAGCTCTTTGCAAGAGCTGTGGGAATTTCAATGAGAATGAAAGGAATTTCATCGTCATAACCTCGAAATACGAAGGCTTCCTTGCCGAACGAGAGAAGGTGGTTATTCATCGAGGAGTCAATTATCCCTAAAGCAGCCATTGGCAACTGGTTGATTAATGTAAAAAAGTGTGCGAATGCACATATTTACGCACTAACTAGGCAATCAAAAAAGAGGTAGAGTGAATTTCCCATAAGAAAAAACAAGACCCAATAAGCCTGAGCTTCCCGATAAGACAATGATCAATCTAAGGATTTTTCATTCAATAGGAAATCGAAGAGGTTCATATGCAAAATTCCATATTCGTCATAGGTGCCATTCCCTTCGTATTTGGTGATCAGCACCTTCTTAAAGGAATTGTCTACCTTTCTAAGAGGCCTCAATTCCTGCTCCATCTTCTCATCATCCGGAATGTATAGAGCGGACTGGATATAGATGATTTGATCGAATTTCTCCCCGATGAAGTCCACTTCAAGACTTGCCCTTTGAGTCTTGCCGTTTGAATGGTCGAAAACGGTTATGGCGCCAACGGAAACATGGTAACCACGATAGAGGAGCTCGTTATAGATGACGTTCTCCATATAGTGGGGTTCCTGATCCTTTCCGACGAAGGCGGAGGCGGCATAACGTAGTCCCATGTCCTCGAAGTAATACTTGTAGGATGCACCGATGAACTTGCGCCCCGTAAGGTCATACCTGCCTGCCGAGTTGAGCAGGAAGGAGTCTTCCATGTGCTCGATATATTTGGAGACGGTAACTGGTTGGATGGTGGACTTCATCTCCGATTTGAAGGTATTGGCAATCTTGGTCGGGTTGACGATGGAGCCGACGTTGGTGGCCATCACCTTGACCAGATCCCTAATCACGGATTCGTTTCTTAGCGAATATCTTTCGATGATGTCATTGATGTAGGTGCTTTCGAACACTTGTTTTAGGTATTCGCGTTTCAATGGCTCGTCCGGAAGAAGGGAAACCTGAGGCAAACCGCCATAGAGATAGTACTGCTTCCATAAGGAAAAAATGTCCAGATTCCTTTGGGCGTTCGTTTCCTTGAATTCCTTGAAGGTGAGTGGGTGGATTCTTATCTGCCACCCCCTTCCACGGAATTCGGTGGCGATGTCGCTAGAAAGCATGTGGGAATTGCTCCCGGTCACGAAGACTTCGACGTTTTTAAGGCCTAAGAAACCATTGAGTACATCGTAGAAAGTGACCTTAGGGGCATTTCCATCCTCGGTCTTATAGCCCTTGAAAGCGGGGTTGTCTACGCTCTTGCAGAACTGGATTTCGTCTATGAGAAAATAGTACCTCGAACCGTCTTTGACTTTGTCAATGAAATAGGAAGACAGGTCGACGGGGTTTCGGTATTTGATGTTGCTTACATCATCGAGGGACATCTCAATGATGTGGTCAGCCTTCACACCCGAGGAAAGGAGGTAATCCTTGAAGATATGAAACAGAAGGAAGGACTTTCCACATCTCCTCGGCCCAGTAATGATTTTGGCCATACCATTGCCGATGGAGGCCTTCAGCTTGTCTAAATAGAAATCTCTTGAAATATACATAAGTATCATCTCCTTAATACATAATTTTGTGCTAACGCACGGATCTACGCATTAAGTATACAATATATGTGAAAGCAAATGCACAAAAACGTGATAATTAAATTGAAAAGAGAATAGGTGTCCATGGAAGAGAAAAAAGAACATAGGACATAAGAAGGTACGTTTCTAAAGAATCTCTAAAGAAGAGATAGAGGAGCTTATGAAGATCTTCCTCCTTTGCCACATCGTCGAGCAGACGGGGCACGGCGTTCCCGAGGCCATCAGGAAATGCGGCGAGAAAGCCTACGATTTCTGGATGTACCCGATAACCATGACCATTCCTTTCGACCGGAGCGGGTTCAAGGACAAACGGGAAAACGCTACTGTAAAGTTGAGTGAAACGGAAAAAGCCATCCTCCGCTTGATTTCCGAAGACAACGCCATCACTATAGAAGGCCTTTCGGAAAAGATCGGAAAGCATAGGACAACAATCCTTCGCGCACTTGGCCAATCGAGAGAAAAAGGGCTGGTTAAGAAAGTGGGTTCCGACAAAGCAGGACACTGGGAGATTAAGAAATGACGTGTCTGACCAAACTTCTTTTTCAGGCCGATTTCTTCGCATTTAATGTGGTTCATCTTATGAGGATGATTCCTTGAAACGACCGGATATGGCAAACTATTCACGGAAGATAAGACGTTAGATTCCTGTTTCCACCCATCCTTCCCAAGCTAATAATGAGAAAATAAATTAAGCCAATTTTAGGAATTTATGTATGCCAAAACTGGCTTAGATTTTTTATACTTTTATTTTGTTGAAAGGAATAAAAGTAATGAAAGATTTATTAAATTTAGCACTAGAAAAAATAGGACTGTATAAGACTATGAATATCAAACCAAATTTTTCTAAACTGCAAAAAGAAACAGGCATTAATAGACATACTTTGTCTGATATGTATTATGAAAGGAGGAAAATTAAACCTAGGATTAGACATTCACAATTAGATAAATATCAAATTGAAATTAGAGAACTTTTAAAAGATGCAGCAATATCAATTACCGCAGCTTATTTCTACTTCACTGATGAGGAAAGAGGAGAAAATAAAATTAATTGTACTTTATCTAATTTCATAAAATACGTTGAAAAACACCATTTAAATGAAAAAGAGCGGAATTATGTTGCTCATTTTAGATATGAAACAAAACCTAGCGAACAGTTACAAGTAGATTGGGTTGAAAGTCTAAAAGTATTCTCAATTAACGGTGAATTAATTAAATTTAATCTATTTTCAGCGACATTAGGTTATTCAAGAATGCATTACTTTGAATATACAAAAACAAAAACGGAAAATGATTTTAAAAGGTGTTTAATTAACGCTTTTAAGTACTTTGGAGGAAAAACAAAAACCGTCTTAACGGATAACATGTCGGCAATTGTGAATTTTAATAAAACAAGCGACAAAAAAGTTCATGAAACAATAAGGCAATTCTTTAAAGATATTGGCGTAGAATTAAAACTTTGCAAAGTGAGAACGCCGCAAACTAAAGGGAAATGTGAAACTTCAAACAAGTTCGCGAAATGGATAATGGCTTATAATAATAAAATATATGATGAATTTCATTTATACAAAATAATTTATAGACTAAACAAAACCATCAATAATCAAGTAAATAATCAATTCCTAGGACGACCGCCAATTATATTATTTGAAAAAGAAAAAGAACTTTTAACTGACCTTAATTACGCAGCAACTGGATTAATGTATACAGCATATGAAAAGACAGTAAAAGTTCCCCAAACCGGTTTAGTTAATTATAAAGGAAAACTATATGGTGTTGATAGCAAATTTATTTCAAAACGCGTTTCTTTAAAAGAAGAAGGAGGCAAAATTCAAATATTTTACAAAAACATCATGATTGGTTCATATAATTCAAATGACGGAAAGATTAACTATACACCAGAACAAATTAAAAAATTTTATAAAAGTAAAGGTCTTAATGAAGATCTTGTTGAAAAATATTCGAAAGAAACACTTGAAAGGTATAAAGATATAAATGAACAATTACAACAAATTAAAAAATAATTTTGAAGAAATAGGTCTTTTAACATTCAATCAAAATATTGATAAGTATATTGATTTAATTAATCAAGGTCAATTAACTATGGTTGATGCTTTGTATATGATGACAGAAAAAGAAAAGGAATTTAGACAAGAAAGAGTTGATAAATCAATGATTAAAACCGCACATTTTCCTTTTATAAAAACATTTGAAGATTTTGATTTCAGTTTTCAACCATCTATTGTTAAAGAAGAAATATTAGATCTTAAAAATTTAATATTTTTAAATTCTGCCGAAAACATTATATTAGTTGGAACACCAGGTGTTGGAAAAACACATATAGCTACTTCAATAGGTATTGAAACAAGCAAAAATAGATATCAAACATATTTCATAACTGCCCATGAATTAATATCTCAACTAAAGAAAGCTCAACTAGAAAATACATTAATGAGAAGACTAAAATACTTTACATCATACTCAGTTTTAATTATCGATGAAGTTGGCTTTTTACCGATTTCAAGAGATGAAGCAAATTTATTTTTTCAATTAATTAATATGCGTTACGAAAAACATCCAACAATTATTACAACTAATAAAAGTTTCAATAAATGGGACGAAGTACTTGGCGATCCGGTAATTGCAAACGCTATACTCGATCGATTATTGCATCATTCAAAAGTTTTTTCAATTGTGGGGCCATCGTATAGAACAAAGGATAAAACAAAATATTTCTCAGAAGATGAATAGTGTTAAAATTGGCTGATTTAAATTCCTAAAAATGGCGTTTTTATATTGACATTATCAATGACTAGCAAGAACCTAAGTGGCCATTGGGAAATTCGGCAGTTCCAATCCTTGGATCTCGTTGAAGTCGCAACGACTCGCAGGATTCAAAAGAAACTCAAAATCTAGTGGTAGTGATATCATATCGGTTCGATTCCAATTCGGAGCACCATTAGAGCACACTAGTCTTGATACTTTAAACAATGAAATGAACCCCATTTAGTTCACCAGTATCAGATTGACACCTCTTAAGTTAAAATATACTTAGGAGGTTTTTATTATGAAAAAAACTAAGCCCAAGAGATTACCAATGAATTTAAAGCAAAAGTGATTAATGAATATTTTGAAGGAAAAGGAGGTAGAAGAGCACTTGCTAAGAAATATGGTCTAATACCATCTACTATTAAATATTGGCTAGATACTAGAGGTAAGGATGGAAAATTAATAGAATATAGAAGAAAAACACATTCAGGCAGACTTAAGAAAGAACCAACAATTGATGATTATAAAGAAAGGTATGAAATATTAAAAAAATACCAAGCCTTCTTAGAAGCACGACACAAGAAAAAATAATATTTATCAATCTCCATTTAAGAGAATACAAACTTTCAAATTTATGTGCTGCCCTTTCTATTTCAAAAAGAACTTATTATAAATATTGAACTGAACCCCATTTAGTTCACTTAGGGTATCAAACTTTTTTTGTTTATATGGGCAAATAGTTATTTTTTAAGAATTAATATCATGTAATAGTGTTTGAAAAATATGTAAGTTAGCTACTTTTAAGTTTACTATTATCATTCATCAATGCCTTTGATATAATTTCGTTATGGATTGGTTTAATTACTACGGATTAGTCATAATGGTTGTCATTATGATACCGAATATAATTTATGCAATAAAGCATAAAAATCAAGTGGCTGTTTACGATAACAAGGTGGCTATTGCTTTTGAGCAAATTGGTAGATATGGCTCCTTTGTTTTTATGATATTCAATATTCCATACACATATATTGGCTTTTGGTTTTCTTTTGGGAAAATATTTTATATAACTGTAAATGCATTTTTACTTTTAGGGTATTGCTTGTCCTGGATTGTGCTCTGGAATAAAAATGGTATCGTAAAAGCTCTATTACTTTCTATAATACCATCGTTAGTTTTTATTCTTTCAAGCATACTTATTGCAAGTATTCCTTTATTTTTGTTTGCCGTTATTTTCTCTATAGCGCATATTCTTATTTCTATAAGAAATGCAAAAAAGGTTTAACAATTATTAAATGTGATGAGTTAATAGATTTTATAAGTGATATAGGAAAGGTAAAAAATAATATGAAAAAGCTAATAAATAAACAATATATCTCTAATTCTAAGGACATATTAAATTACTATGAATTAGAAAATGATAAACCTCTTTTACTTATTCTCCATGCTTAAGGCACAAATTCTACGTCTTTTTTCAAATTAGTAAAGATGTTACATAAAAATTATCATTTTATATTAATCGATTATTATGGTCATGGTAAATCCAGTAAAAATAAAAATAAGTACAATTTAATATCTATAGGTAATGATATTATTGAATTTATAAATAATAGATTTAAAGATAAGAAAATTAATATATTAGGACATTCATGTGGTGGACTAATTGCTAGTTATATAGCTTCTAAATTAAATAATGTAAATTCTTTGATAATTGAAGATTCACCATTCTTTGCTAGTCTTGGTGATAATAGGTTTAAAACATTTAATTATCTAGATTTATCAAGCATATCTTATAATTTTACTAAGCAAAATGAAATTGATGATTTTGTATATTATTATTTTATGAATCAGTATGCTTGGAAGCTATTTCCTATAGAATATAGAGATAAAATAAGAAATTCCCTTTCAAAATTTGTAAAAAAATACAGAATTAAGCACCCAAATAAAATGCTAAAAGTTCCATTCTGGCCTAAGAAATTTTTAGAAGTATTTAGAGGTTTAGAAGAGTATGATCCTTACTTCGGTATTTCCTTTTATGATGATTCTTTTAATAAAAATATAGATTATGAAAAACTTTTAACGAATATAAAATGTAATACTTTATTTTTAAAAGCTAAGACAACAATTGATGAATATGGTACTATCTTAGGAGCTTTAACTGATGAGCAACTTAATAAAGTTAAAAGTTTAGTTAAAAATATTGAAATTAAATACTTTGATTGCGGCCATGGTATTCATACTGAATTATTAAAGCCTTATTGTAAATGTATTGATGAATTTTTAAAGATAAACAATTAATTAAAATGATAAATAATATGAAATTTGTAGAAGTCGATTTTAAGAAAACTTTGTCACTACTTTAGATAATTGACTTTCATTCTGATCTAATAGTTTTAATGAAACTTCAATTTGTTTGAGCTTGTATATAACTAGGCCTTCCTATTTTAAGTCCATGTTTTTTCCATACCGCTTTTTAGGACACCTGAACATAATGAAAAGTATAGCGCAGTTATCGATTGATTAAGAGCGATTTTATCAGTTTTTAAATTTATAGTTGCAAGTTGATTTAAAATCTTAAGGTGATGATGGATGAAGAAATATAACGATAAACCTAGATTTTTAGGATTTTAAATTACCTAATTAAAAAGAAATTAATGATTTTAAAGTAATATATCAAAATACTGGTGAAATCAGATGTACTAAATGTTTCACATCAATTGTTAACTAATACTTCTAACTTTATTTATAATGTAAAAATAATTGTTTTATTTTTTTTATAATATAAAAAGAGGTTTATATATGAAAAGAAAAATAGGATTATGTTTATTATTTTCTTCATTATTATTTAGTTGTAATAATCAATCAAATAATGATGTGATTTATAATAATGGCGAAAAGAAGTTAGATTGCGTTTTAGGTGAATTTAGTGAAAAAGATGGAGTTTACGAATCAAAAAGAGTAAATTCAATCTATTTATTTGATGATGAGTTTAAAGAAGGTAGTTATTTAATGTATCTTAAATCTAATTCATCTTTATTAGAGAATGGATTTATTATTAATTATAAAGATACTTTAAATTATACGTTTATTGGTTTAGATATTTATAATAATTTTATTATTAAAGAAATAAATGATAATAATAAAATTATTTTAAAAGAAATTAAATTAGATGAAGATATTAAAAATGATGAAATTAGATTTGGAATTATTAAAGAGAATAATTATGTACAAGTTTATATAAATGATGAATTTTTAGTTGAATCTATTTTAAATCATAACGAATATAATAAATATGGTTTATTTGGTGGAAGTAAATATACAACTTTTGAAGGATATGAGAAATTAGATAATAATGTATATTTAAATTCTAGCGACTATTATATTAATCGATATGGAAGTTTTATTAATGAAGATTCTAATTTTATTTCTAGTAAAAATAACTCAATTTATGAGAATAGATCAAATAAATTTAATAATGGTACAATAGAATGTAATATTATTTTAAATGGTGATAATACTGATAATGGAATTATTTTTAATATAAGTAATGATACTAATAAATTAAAATATTGGGAAAGTGAAGTTAGTTATTATTACTTTTTTATTAGTAAAAGTGGCTCAGCAAGTTTAGGAAAAGTTAATAATGGATCTTGGTCTACATTGGCTAATAATAATATTACTAATTATAATAATAAGGGTAGTTATAATTTAAAAGTAATAAAAGATAATAGTGAAATTTATTGCTTTATTAATAATAAATTATTTATTAATTATAATGATTTAAATTATCTAACTGGTGATAAATTTGCTATTAGATCTAATGGAAATAAAATTGTATTTAAAAATATTAAGTCGACTTCAATTATTAATAGTAATGATTATAGTTTAGTTAATGTAACTAGTGGAGAAGCTAAGATTATTGAAGATTTTGCAATTAGTAAAGTTAATAATACATTATTAACTTATAATAATATAAGTTTTAATGAAGGAACTTTAAAAGCTAATTTAATTGCAGGTAGTAGTAATAAAAACGGAATTATTTTTAAAGTAAGTGATGATAATTTAAGTTATTATTGGTTATATTTAACTAGTAGTAATCAAGTAGGTTTTTCTAAGGTTGTTAATGGAGTTGAATATAAAGAAATTAAAAAGTTTTTACCATATGGTCGAAATGAAACTACATTATTTAATATTAAAATAGTTATTGATAATCAAGATATATATTGTTATTTTGATAATCGTTTAACTTATTATATTCATGATGAAAATATAATTAATGGACATAAAGTAGGATTAAAATCATGTGGGAAAAATACTAGTGTTTTTAATTTAGAAACTAGTGATGAAAAAGAAATTGAAACTTATGAATATTTAATTTTTGGACATTCTTATACAGAATATTGGTATTCTTATAAAGAAGATTTTAAAGAATATGAAAGTATTTATGATATAGGTATGGGGGCTAGTAATACTTATGAGTGGGCTTATCAATATAATAATGAAGTATCTATGTATAAAGCTCATTTTGGAATTTATTGGAATGGAATTAATGATATTTCTGCTGGATTTGATGCTAGTTTTATTAAAGATAATGTAGAAAAATTATTAACTGAAATTAAAAATAAAAATAGTAATTTCGAAGTAGTTTTACTTGGTGTTAATAGATGTCCTTTTGCAATTAATTATCGTAATAAGATTAGTGAAGTTAATACTTTATATAAAGTATTATCTAATAAATATGACTTTATTCATTATATTGATACAGAATTACTTTATTGTGATAGTAATGGAAATGAACTAAGTAAATATTTTAGTGATGGTCTTCATCCAAATAATGAAGGATATAAGATTGTAGCAAAGTTAATTAAAGAAACATTAAATAAAGTTAATAAGGAATAGTGATATGAGAAATAGAAAAATTATATTTATATTAAGTAGTGCTTTAATGCTTACTAGTTTAGCTAGTTGTGATAATAATAATGATCTTACTTTATTAAACGAAAGTAAAAAAGATGTCAATGAATATATAGATAGTTTTGATTATTCACCTTATAAAATAGAAGAGCAAAATATAATTAAA
>ERZ808259.432-NODE-432-length-18598-cov-50.937928_pt1 | contig 18598 bp, 14 predicted proteins | sample MGYA00521279_ERZ808259 | MGnify/ENA primary metagenome ERZ808259 (study PRJEB31516, sample SAMN03275586) | gut metagenome | biome: mammalia-associated habitat; material: feces | host: Papio cynocephalus | place: Kenya | collected 2012-07-27 ... | reverse complement strand
TTTACTCATAAAAAGCATTTTTTCAACATAGTTCGTACGAATCACATAGACCTGACAGCATCAAGGTATATACAAAGAAGAGGCTGCTTCCGAAAGGAAACAGCCTCTTGTGCAGGTTTGATTCAATGGCAGATTTATTTCTTGAAATAGTGATTGTAGAGTCCCTCGAAGCCTTTTCCGTGACGGGCTTCGTCCTTAGCCATCTCGTGAACAGTATCGTGAATAGCGTCCAAATTCAGTTCTTTTGCACGTTTAGCAATGCGAAGTTTGTCCTCGCAAGCCCCCGCCTCTGCCATCATACGTTTCTCGACATTGGTTTTGGTATCCCAAGCAACCTCTCCGAGAAGTTCGGCAAATTTGGCGCAGTGTTCAGCCTCCTCGAAAGCATAGCGTTTGAACGCCTCAGCAATCTCCGGATAGCCTTCACGGTCAGCCTGACGCGACATAGCCAGATACATACCGACCTCGGTAGCCTCCCCCATAAAATGGGCATTAAGGTCTTTTTTCATCTGTTCGTCGGTATCTTTGGCTATGCCGACAACATGTTCACAAGCGAAAACAATACCATCGTTCTCATCCACTTCTTTCCATGTAACCACTTGCTTGCACTGCGGGCAACGCTCCGGTGGTACTGCGCCCTCAAATACGTATCCGCAAATCGGGCAGATAAATTTCTTCTTCATAGTGTTTTTGTTTTTGAAAATGTTAATTTATTGAATGATGTTTGAATTTACTTATTGTTTTTGTGCATTGCTTTGGCACAATCGGGACATAGCCCCATATAGTAGAGTTCCTCGTTGTCCAACGAACATCCCTCGGGCAAATGCACCTCCCCGATAGACGGCATCGCCATATCGATGATACGCCCGCAACGGGTGCAACGGAAATGCGCATGCGGCGAAAGGTCGATGTCGTAGTGCGCCTGCCGGTCATCAATGGTCAGAGCACGTACCGCCTTATTCTCCACAAGGGCATTCAGCACATTATATACCGTGGCACGCGATACCGACTCATCGCGCTGATTAACCCTGTGAAAAATCTCATCCGCCGTAGCATGAAGCCGATTGTTCATCAAATCCTCAATCACCAAGATACGCGGTGCGGTAACTTGCATCCCATACATTTTTAACAATTCGCGTACATTCATTTCCGATTGTTTATTTTTAGTTAGTTTTGCGGTTTTATTTTCGTATTCAATGTTCCAAACAGACTTATTAAATTCGACTTATTCTAAAACTTGCGCAAAATTACTATCTTTTTCCGATATATACAAATATAGAATACAAATAATTGCCATTTTTTTGCAAATCCGTTCATTTACAATGGGATTTCCCTATTATTAGGTATTGCGCACGCGAGAGATTAGGTGTAATTTTGCAGTCGATTTGGGAAATAGTATCTATAATTTTATGGAAAGAGGCTATAAAACGATACAAGTGGCAGTGGTTGGCAGTGCGCACAGCGGCAAGGGTGCACTGATAGAGGCACTGCGACAGGAAGCGGCTTGGACGGGCAAAACAATTGATTTTGAGGAGGTACACAACCCTGACGACCTGCACGGACACACATACGATGTGGTACTGCAGGTGGTGGATTCAACGGATTTGGAAAACAGTCTGCTTCTCACCCCGCACATCATTGACGAACAGGAAAAAATTGTGCTGGCATTCAACCGCTACGACCTGTTGGTAAAGACGGGGCACTCACTGGATTTGCCGAAGATGCAAGACCTGATGGGCGTGCCGCTGGCATTGGTAAGCGCAAGCAAAGGGCGCGGAATAGGCGAAATACTTCATCTGATAGAGCAGACTGATGCCGCTCCCGTATCGACGGATCACCCCGTGTATCACGCATGGGAACAGCACGACGAGGACGCCTATGCAGGCTATGTACACGGTGTACTGATGCAGACTCTCGTGCACCCCAAAGACGACAAACATTGCACCCGCCTGGAGCGGATAGACAAGATACTGACCAACAAATGGACGGGTTTCCCGATACTTGCCATCATACTCGGAGTGGTCTTTGAGTGTACTTTTGCGCTCGGCGAACCGCTGCAAGACCTGATGCAAAAAGGCATTGATGCGCTCTATGCGCTCTGTATGGAGGGTATGTCCACTGGTTGGTTCAGCAGTCTTTTAGGAGACGGAATCATACAAGGTGTGGGGTCGCTACTGACAGCACTGCCCAACATCATCATATTGTTTTTTTTCCTGTCGCTGATGGAGGACACGGGGTATATGGCGCGTGTGGCGTACCTGATGGACGGAATGATGCACCGCCTGGGGTTGCACGGACGTTCGTTTATCCCGATGCTGATGGGTTTCGACTGCAACGTACCTGCCATAATGGCTGCAAAAGACATCAAAGACCCGAAAGACCGTGCGCTGACGATGCTGATGGTACCATTTATGTCCTGCTCAGCGCGACTGCCGGTGTACATCCTGTTTATTGACACATTCTTCGAGAACTACAAGGCGGTGGTGCTGCTGTCGCTCTACCTGCTGGGCATACTGATGAGTTTTGCGTTTGCGTTTATTATGAAGAAAACCAAGTGGTTCCGCAAGCCTGCCGACGACAAAGTGAACGAACTGCCTGCATTCCGTATGCCCACATGGAAGAGCATCGGCGGGCATATCTGGTATCGCGTATCGGACTTTCTGAAGAAGATTTCGACCGTGGTGCTGTGTGCATCGGTGATTATCTGGGCATTGGAGTACTTCCCCTCCGGCGACCTTAACCATATAGAGACCTCTTGGTTGGCATCCATCGGGCGGTTTATCGAACCCGTGATGCGTCCGTTGGGCTTCGACTGGAAGATGTCGGTCTGCCTGCTGACAGGTCTGCCTGCCAAGGAAGCGATTGCCGCTACGTTTGCCATCCTGTTCGGCGGAGATATGTCGGCAACGGCTCTGACCCCCGTAGGGGCATACGCATTCCTCGTATTCACTTTGCTCTATTTCCCGTGCGTTGCCACAATAGCCACTATCCGCCGCGAAATCAACTGGAAATGGGCGGCGTTCACGGTAGTTAATTCCATCGTTGTTGCGTGGTTGGCGGCATTTGTGGTGTATCAAGTAGGGAACCTGATTTTCGCCTAATATGCTGTTGTAGCGGTTCCGTTAACGGACTTTTATTTATTATTAAAGACCATTAAAGAGCCATTAAAAAGGCATTATCGGGTGGTTTTGTCCTCTGTTAATTATCGTTAATCAGGCGTTAATTTATTATCAGATATTTGTGGTATAGTTTTTGCGGGGCGTAGAGAGAGATGTGGCAAGAGATATTAGTTATAATACTTGTTCTGTGCGCTGTGGCAGGCGTGTGGTGGTCGGTGAGAAAGCAGCGCAGGCAACCTTGCGAGGGCGATGGCGGGTGCAGAGATTGTCCGTTGGCAGGGAAATGCAACAAGAAAAAGGACTTGAAACGTTAATTATCATATAATTGGACGTTAATTTTTGGGAACATATAATTATCCATCAATTAACCATTAATTTTTAAGCAGGCGGTGAGACGGATTGCAGAATATATGGTGGCTATGGTGTTCAGCGTGTTTTTCCTATTAGGAGGAACGGGCTTTACGCTGTCACACTATTGCTGCAAACAATGCCGCAAAGCACAATGTGCAATTAACAATGCACAATGCACAGTGCACAATGCTCAATGCGCATTATCAAAGACACATGACTGCTGTTGGGTACGGCATTTTGAGGTAGACAGCACCGAGACCGCACCTGCATTTTGCCTGCCGGACAAAGCCGAGAACGACCTGTTCGGATTAGCCTATCCACCTGACATCCACCTGGCATCCACCTGTGTTTTGACCGACAAGGCAGGTACTGTTTACCCGCCTCCGTTATTCTCCTATAAAGACCATACAAAGGGTGTATTGCAGCGTGTATGCCGCTGGTTGATTTAGAAAGTGTATCCTTGTTTTTCCGCGCCTGAAGAGAGGTGGGGAAGAGGATATGTATCACTTTCCAAACAACTATTATGAGACGAATTTTATTTATTTTACTCCTATCTGTATGCACGTGCGCATACGCGCGTGTAGAAGGTGTGGTGCTTGACGACCGAGGCAAAGTGCTGGTGGGCGCGAATGTCTATTGGGCGAACACTACACACGGCACTACTACCGATGCAGACGGGCATTTTACCCTTGAAAACGACCACAGCACCCGCTTACTCGTGGCATCGTATATGGGTTTTCACAACGACACCACCGAGGTTCGCGGACACGAACCGCTCACGATTGTGTTGGTGAGCGACATAGTGTTAGGCGAAGTAACGATTACGGAACGGCAGATGACGGTGCTAAGAAGCCGTCAGTCGGCTTTTGACACCCAGTCGCTCGGCACAGGTGAACTATTCAAGGCGGCATGCTGCAACCTAAGCGAGGCTTTTGAGACGAACCCATCGGTGGATGTGGCGTATGCCGATGCAGCGACCGGTGCCAAACAGATACGGCTGCTCGGACTAAGCGGCACCTACGTACAACTGCTCACAGAGAATATACCTGCCGTGCGCGGATTGGGGCAGCAGTTCGGGCTGGCTTATATCCCCGGCACGTGGATGCAGTCGGTGCAAATAAGCAAAGGGGCATCGTCGGTTATCAACGGATATGAGGCGGTTACAGGACAAATCAACGTGGAATACCTCAAGCCACAGAGCCAAAGCCCCGTTTCGGTGAATGCCATGCTCAATACGGAACTGCACCCCGAGGTGAACGTGGAAGGCGGGTGGAAGATTCCGCTTGGGGACAAAGAACAAGGAACAAAGAACAAAGGACAAAGAACAAAGGACAAAGAATTGGCGACGGGGCTGATGGCGCACTACGAACAGGGGTTTCTCTCTATGGACGCCAACAAGGACGGTTTCGCCGATATGCCCAAGAGCCAGAACGTAAACATTGCCAACCGCTGGTACTACAAACAGGACAAATATATCATGCAGGCGTTGGTACGCGGGCTGTATGATCACCGCAGAGGCGGTGAAACCGCTATGGACAATGAACAAAGGACAAAGAACAAAGAACCATATACCCCTTATCTGATTGATTTGCAAGCGTATCGGGTGGACGGTTGGATGAAGAACGGGATTATATTTGACCCCGTGCATGGTACCTCTCTGGGTATTATTGCTGCCGTATCCTATCACAACCAACAAAACGTCTATGGTGTGCGGTTATGGAATGCCGCACAGACCAATGGGTATCTGAATGCGATATTTGAGAAGAATTGGAACTCCCCCGCCCCCAGGACCTCCCCAACCCCTCTTTCAGAGGAGGGGCTCCATAAAATGGCACATACTTTAGGATTGGAGCATAAGTTGTCGGTGGGAGTATCTTTGAATTATGACAAATATGATGAGACGTTGATGGATACGATTTCGGCGGCAGGAGTGATGGATTTCGGGCGATGGGAACTGACACCGGGCGTGTTTGCCGAATATGCGCTAAAGGCGGGAGACCGATTGTCGTTGGTAGCCGGCGTGCGGGCAGACTACTCCACCCGATACGGTTTCTTCTTCACCCCCCGACTGAATATACGCTATACGCCGTGGCAGTGGTGGGCGATACGCGCCTCAGCAGGCATAGGGTATCGTTCGCCCAACGTTTTGGCAGATCATGCGGCGATGTTACCCTCGCACCGACAGGTTATTCTCCCTGTAGCCTCAGGGAAACCCCAGCAGGAACAGGCGGTGAATACGGGTATCAGTACCACGTTTTATATCCCGATAGCAGGGCGCGAATTGCAACTGACCACCGACTATTATTACACGCAGTTTCTCAACTGTGTAGTGGCTGACTACGACCGTTCCACACGGGCGGTGTATCTATACAACCTGCGCGATGTCGGGGGACAGTCTTTTGCACACAACGCACAGATAGAAGCCAGTATGGAAATCTTGCGCGGATGGACGATGACGGCGGCGTTCCGCTACACCGATGTGCGGGAGAGTTCGTACGGCAGCGATGATGTGATCCGCTTGCGCCGCAAACCGCTCACCAATCAATTCAAGGGCCTGATTACCACTAGTTACCAAACACCGCTCAAGACGTGGCAGTTCGACATAACGGCACAGTTCAACGGCGGCGGACGTATGCCTGACGGGTTCAACGACTATTTCATCAGCACGCTCGGTTCGCACCAATACGAAGAACGAAACGGAGACCTGTATTACAAATGGTATCCGCAACTGATGGCGCAGATAACCAAGTACTTCCGCACATGGAGTATCTATGTCGGGGCGGAGAATGTGACGAATTTCCGTCAAAACTCGCCCGTAATAGGAGCGGATGCGCCTTTTGCCGAAGGATTCGATGCCTCGATGGCGTGGGCACCTACAACGGGGTGGAAAGTATATGCGGGATTCCGGTGGAAACTACCAACAGACTGACCATTCTGACCGTCCCATCCCCGACCTCCCCAACCCCTCCAAAGGATGGGCTAACAGAGTATAACAATAAGGGCGTTAAAGTCCTTAAAGATAAGAATAACAAAAACAAAGTAAAAATATGAAACGATTTTTAATGATTTTGGTTGCGCTATTGCCGATGCTGTGGTGCGCAACAAGTGCATCTGCCAAGGCAGACAAAAAACAAGTAACCTTGTATGTGGATATTCATTGTCAAGGATGTATCGACAAGATAATGAACAATATAGCATACGAAAAAGGCGTAAAGGACATCCGGTGCGACTTGAACAAAAAGACGGTGGTCGTAACCTACGATGCCAACAAAACCGACGTGCCGACATTGCAGAAAGCCTTTGCCAAGATAGGCAAACCTGCCACAGTAACCCCACTGCACGCTGCTTGTGGGGACCCCGAAACAACCGCACCCATTGAGGGCTGCGAGACGCCACAAAAAGAAAGCAAAATCGCCCCTGTAGACGCACAATCGGGTGCCACAAAACGATGAGCGACTCATATATTTAACGTGAGTTCGAGCTAACGAAAACTTATAAAACAAAACCTGTCTTGCGGTGCCAACATGCACCGCGCTTAGAAACAAATATACGAGATATCAAACCAAATATTTTCAAATATACATTGGTGCTTTACAAATTGACACATATACCCCTTATACCGAACTGATGTTATTTACCAAATAAACGGTGTATCTCAAAAAGATATGCCGTTTTTTATTCACTATAAAAAACGACAAAAGCAGAATAGGACGCAAAGACGCTTGTGTATGTGGGGAAAAAGATGTACCTTTGCATAAAATTATTTCCTATCTATCTCAGCCCAATGTCGCATATAGAAAAAGCCATACTACGCCGAAGCGAACTACTGATGGGAGCCGAGACTATGGCTCGCATAGCATCGAAGAAGGTAATTATTTTCGGCGTGGGTGGTGTCGGTTCATGGTGTGCAGAAGCACTAGTCCGTTCAGGGATTATGCACCTAACCATAGTGGATTCCGACCGCGTGTGCATCACCAATGTCAACCGCCAATTGATGGCCACGATGAAGACCGTTGGGCGTGTAAAAACCGATGTATTGCGCGAGAGACTGCTTGAAATAAACCCGAATGCGGACATAACCGCTATTCAAGGAATCTATTCGGCAGAAAGCAAAGCGGATTATCACCTTGAAGAGTATGATTTTATCATTGATGCCATTGATTCCCTAAAAGACAAAGCCGACCTGATACTGACCGCCACCCACCTGAAGAGTGTAACGTTTATCTCGTCAATGGGTGCGGCATTGAAGATGGATCCGACACGAATCAAAGTAGCGGAGTTTTGGCAGGTAACAGGCGACCCATTGGCACGCGCATTGCGCCAACGTTTCAAGCGCGACAAGCAGTTTCCCGGACGCAAATTCAAGTGCGTGTACAGCGACGAGTTGCTCCAAAACAAAGGTCAGAACCACTCCTGCGGTACGGAGCATTGTATGTGTCCGAAAGTCAACGAAGCGCAACTAAAAGCCGCACAAGAAGCCGAGACGCAAGGCGAAAAATCCGACCTCGGACGCACCGACCTGATCAACCACGAGTGGTGCACGAGCAAAGCGCAGATCAACGGCACCGTAGCGCATATCACTGCTATTTTCGGTTTTATGCTGGCAGGATTGGTTATAGAATCACTACAGAGCGAGTAATGTACTCCTTGCCGCAAGCGGCAAGAAATCTAATTAAATCTTTATCTTGGCATCCATAAATTGCCATAAATCTTATTATCTACGGCGAAACAGTATATTAAACCAAACAACGAAACAATATGAGAGACTCACAAATTTTCGACATTATCCGCATGGAGCGGGAGCGTCAAACCAAAGGAATCGAACTGATTGCCAGTGAGAACTTTGTCAGCGACCAAGTGCTGGAAGCGATGGGCAGCGTACTGACGAACAAGTATGCCGAGGGTTATCCCGGACACCGCTACTACGGCGGTTGCGAAGTGGTGGATATGGCGGAAAACATTGCCCGCGACCGTTTGAAACAACTCTACGGAGCCGAGTATGTAAACGTACAACCCCACTCGGGTGCGCAAGCCAATATGGCTGTATTTATGGCGTGCCTGAAAGCGGGCGACACATTTATGGGTCTCAACCTCTCGCACGGGGGACACCTGTCGCACGGCAGTGCTGTCAACTTCTCGGGACTGATGTTCCGCGCTGTAGCATACAACCTAAAAGAGGAGACCGGGCGTGTGGACTACGACGAATTGGAGCAGATTGCCCGTGCCGAGCGTCCGAAACTGATTATTGCCGGTGCGAGTGCCTATAGCCGTGAATGGGACTATGCACGTATTCGCCGTGTGGCAGACGAGATTGGTGCCATCTTTATGGTGGATATGGCACACCCCGCCGGTCTGATCGCAGCCGGTTTGCTGGACAATCCCGTCAAATATGCACATATCGTAACCTCTACCACTCACAAGACTTTGCGCGGTCCGCGTGGCGGTATCATCCTTATGGGCAAGGACTTTCCCAACCCGTGGGGAAAGACCACTCCGAAAGGCGAGGTAAAAATGATGTCAGCACTGCTTGACTCTGCCGTATTCCCAGGCACACAGGGGGGGCCGTTGGAGCATGTAATTGCCGCAAAGGCTGTGGCTTTCGGCGAGGCATTGGCACCCGAATTCAAAACCTATCAGCAGCAAGTGAAGCAGAACGCCGCTGTGATGGCACAAGCATTTATGGATAAGGGATACAAAATTATCTCGGGCGGCACGGACAACCACTCAATGCTAGTCGATCTGCGCACGAAATTTCCGGACCTGACAGGCAAAGTAGCAGAAAAAGCCCTTGTAGCAGCAGACATCACCACCAACAAGAATATGGTGCCATTTGATACCCGCTCGGCATTCCAAACCAGCGGTTTGCGTTTCGGTACGCCCGCAATCACCACCCGCGGACTCAAAGAGGATAAGATACCATGGATTGTGGAGTTGATTGACGAGGTGCTACAACAGCCCGAATCGGAAGCAGCCATCGCCCGCGTACGCGAGGAGGTAAATCGCGAGATGAACCAGCACCCGCTGTTTGCGTGGTAAGATTTTCCGCATAATCCAAACAATAAAAGGCTACCCGATTTTATGTTCCGGGTAGCCTTTTTTCTGAACTTTCATTGTTTATTCTGTTTCTTTACCATAGCAATTTGTTTTTGTTCGGCTTCGAGAGAGTCCAAGAAATGGGTTTCTACGGGCGAAAGTTGCTGCTGTATGCGAGTATGGAACTTATCGTATTCTGCATCAGCTTTTGCCGTTGCCACTTCTGCAGAAATTTTTCCTGCATGAGTAAGCAGTTGCTTGCCTGACAGTTTGAGAAAATCATCCAGTTTCCGAATCCAATCGCTCATATACATCGGGGTATGGTTTTGCGCCTGCAATTCGGCAAAGTCCAGATAGAGGCTCACTATCCGATTGAGGGTATCCAACTCTTCCATAGTCAGATAATTCTTCGCGACATCGGCATCGTGCCGTTTGGGCATTGCTCCTATCCAAGAAGTAAGTCCCATAAAATCCTTGTTCGCATCAGCACGTACATATATCAACTCGGCAGCGGTATGTCCGTGAGCAGAGAAGTGCATTTTGTTTTGCACCGTTTGGAAGAAACGTTGTGTGACCTCGGAACGAGGGTCATAGTCAATACTGAGGGCATATATCTCTAGTATCTTACGATAGAAGACCTTTTCCGAAGAACGTATGTCTCGTATGCGCGACAATAGTTCATCAAAATAGTTGCCATTGCCAGCGTTCTTGAGCAAGTCATCATTGAGAGCAAAACCTTTTATCAGATACTCGCGCAGGACAGATGTCGCCCATTGACGAAACTGAACACCACGAAGAGAATTGACCCGATAGCCTACCGAGATAATCATATCAAGGTTGTAGAAAGCAGTTGTGCGTTCCACCCGTCTATTCCCTTCTGCTTGAACCGTTGCAAAAAATGCAACAGTTGAATCCGCCTGCAATTCCGCAGTCTCCAAGATATTCTTAATATGGCGTGAAATGGTGGATTTGTTACGCTGAAAGAGTTCCGCCATTTGGTCAAGCGTCAGCCAAACGGTATCATTCTGCAAGCGCACCTCTATCCGACTTGTGCCATTGGCAGTCTGATAAAGCAGTATTTGTCCCTTGTCGTTCATGCTTTAATTGTTCTATATTTTGCTTATTTTCTCATTCTGATGACTTTTGCGGGGTTGCCACCGACGATGGCGTAGTCGGGTACATCGTGGGTAACCACTGCGCCGGCACCGATGATACTATGCGCACCGATACGCTTGCAACCCGGCAGGACTATCACCCGCGCACCAATCCATACATCGCCGCATATTTCCAAGGGTGTGTTTGTCTCCGTTTCCGGCTCTGAACCAATCGGCGCGTCGGGGTTTGCGAAGGAGTGCGCCCCCCCCTCAAAAAGCACATTCTCACCCATTAGCAACCTATCGTGGATAATTAGGGGACGGTTGTGAGAGCAGAAGTCTTTGCCTATACCGATATGGCTGCCTACACGGAACTGCCTGCCGTTGCCGATATATGCGCCCTGCTCCACATTGACAGAAGTACCGCACTCTGTAAACAAGTGCTTGGCACAACGATAGCGCAAGCGATATGCCATCTTGCCCAAGACAGGCATAGTGGACTTGGGCAAGCGACGGGCAAAGGCGTAATAGATTATCAGCCAAAGGGTTCTCATCTCTCGGCACGGACGGGGTTGTGGAGGAAGTCTTCGTAGGCAAGGCGGATGCCGTCCTCAAGTTCGGTTTTGTACGTCCAGCCAAGGGCTGTGGCTTTGGAGACATCCAACAGTTTACGGGGTGTACCGTTCGGACGAGTGGTGTCCCATTCGATACGACCTTTGTAGCCGATGACCTTTGCTACGAGTTCGGTCAGTTGTTTGATAGTCAGTTCTTTGCCTGTGCCTGCATTGACGGTCTCGTTGCCCGAATAGTGGTTCATCAAGAATACACAGAGATTGGCGAGGTCGTCCACGTAGAGGAACTCACGCAGCGGGCTGCCGTCGCCCCAGCAGGTAACGCTCTCCGCCCCACTCTCTTGGGCTTCGTGGAAACGACGTATCAGTGCGGGCAACACGTGCGAGTGCTCGGGGTGGTAGTTGTCGTTGGGTCCGTAGAGGTTGGTTGGCATCACGGAGATATAATCCGTGCCGTACTGGCGATTGAGGAACTCGCAGTATTTCAAGCCCGATATTTTGGCAAGCGCATACGCCTCGTTGGTCTTTTCCAAAGCCCCAGTGAGCAGGCAGTCCTCCTTCATGGGTTGGGGTGCCAAGCGCGGGTAGATACAACTGGATCCGAGGAACTCGAGTTTCTTGCAGCCGTTCTGCCATGCGGAGTGAATGACATTCATCTCGAGGGTCATGTTGTCGTACATAAAGTCGGCAAGTGCGTTCTGGTTGGCAACGATACCGCCCACCTTTGCGGCTGCGAGAAAGACGTATTCGGGCTTCTCTTCGGCGAAAAATGTCTCTACCGCCTCCTGACGACAGAGGTCCAACTCACGGTGCGTGCGTGTGATGATATTGGTGTAGCCCTGACGCTGCAACTCACGCACAATGGCACTGCCCACCATTCCGCGGTGTCCTGCCACATAGATTTTACTGTTCTTTTCCATATTATTTGTTATAACATTATTTTATTTTTTATACCTTATCTATATATCCCTCCTGATCGTAGGCTCGATGATATTGATGGATTAACCGAAATAACGGCAATACATCCGTGTCTTGCGGCGTATAGTTACGAAAATATGCAATTTGGTCATTATAACGTTTGCTGCTTCCGTTTGCAAGGCGAACTTCTATATCAGATGGAATAAAGAACGAAGCCCTATCACCCAAGAACCGCTTAAATTCAGTCTCATAAATGTGAATACCGGCAATGTCAAAATCACCAAAGTGGATATACCGATTAGGAATATGTATTAACCAATTACGCAAATCAAGAGATTGGGGATAACGCGACACAAACAGTATCGGGGAGCCGAGGGACTCAAACAGATATTTTTGCAGTTCTATTTTTCTAAAGTTCTCCATATTTTCCACCCCAATAACGACCACGTCTTCCTCAATATGGAACCGTTGCCAATCGGAAATAAAAAGCATTGTTCCTGCAGGTGGATTAATCGTTATTGGTGTATTTCCTATCAACGCATAAACCGGGTGATACGTATTCACCAAGAAACCTGGACATGAGCGTATGAGTTTTATTTTTGAATTGCCACTATATTCTGCTTGTGCCGCCCGTGTATGCAAGTCCAAATTGTTTTCCACTCTCAATCCGCGCAATTCTTCATACCGTTGTGTCAAATAGGTCAATAGTGCTTTTTTATTCGGCATATATAGTTTGCGGCGAGAGCCATTCACCTGCACGCCTAATAGTTGCTCCGAAATCAATTCTTCCCGCAAAGATTCAGGCAATGTACTATAAGGCAGTGTTTCTCCAGATAGGAGATGATGCAACTTTTGTATTGTAGCCTCAGTGATCATTCCGCTTTATGCACAATGGATAAACAAGATACTTTCGTATATGCCTTTGCTACCTTTTCCAGCATATAGGTATATTTATAGTCATACGCATTTTCCGTAGTAGGAGAACCATTGACAAGATATATATTTCTTGAGTTTGCAAATTGCAATATACCATGAATGTTGTCAGGGTGTAATTTACCAATCTCGTCCATCATACAATGAACAATAAAATCATCCTTACCACGAGTGGCACGTTTCTTAAATACGTTGATAAGCATAATGTTAATCATTGCTTTCACAAGAATATCCGTGCCATCAGAGCCGACACTATTGATTCGCTCTACCCAACCTGTATCATTGTCATTTTCTCTTACCCTAAACTGCAAGCAGAAAGTATCACCGATTGAAATTTGCGCACGTGCTGATTCGTGTTGCAATTGTTTCATCAAACGGCTTAAGTAATCCACCACTTTTTCGTTTACCTCGTTTCTATCCTCTCCTGAGAACAGGTTGATTTCACCTAACGAAAGAGCATGTTCTTCAGTAAACTGCTTGATGGATTGCAGCAACTGCATCATCTTGTCATTGGTCTGTTCGGAACGTAGTTCAATAGAACGAATTACACCGGCAAATTTCTTTTCAGAGAAATCCCGATTGATGTCCAAAATAATTTTATCAACCTCGGCCTTATGCTGCGTCAAATTGCCAACCTCGCGAGCAATACGCTGAATCACATCTTTGTAAAGTGCATTTGTTCGAACCCGATACTCCTCTATCTTATTTTGAGTTACAAACTCTTCGAGATTAGTCGCAATACCTATATAATCTTCATCTTGAACAGGAATAGTATTGAAACTAAACAGATTTTCGCTTTCAAAATGGCTGTTAAATTGGTTCACTGCCATTTTGAAGGATGTAAATCTTGAATTTCGGGTGCTAATAGCCCCCTTTTCCTCACTCAAAAGGGTTTGGATATCTTTGTTGGTTACATTCGTATGCGTCTCATACAGGAGATATTCCGGCACTCCTTTTTCAATATCCACGAAACGCCGGTACTGTTCCAATCCATCTTGGTAACGCTGTATCTGCTTTACCAAAGCCCCCTCTGCCGATGTCAGTTCCGCCTGTCTCTGATAATAACGGTTCTGCTTTTCGCGATGTACTTCGCTCAATACATTCAATTTATCTTCATATTGTTTTCGATCAGTTACAAAGCGGCTTTCTTGGCTAAACCACTCTTCATTGTCAATATTAAAACTGACAACGATATGGCGACATTCCTCTATTTGCTTTAATTGCTCTTTTATCTCTTCTATCTTTGCTTTTTGATGTTCAATAATAGAAGTATTGGCTCCATGCCCTGCCAATTCTTTGTTATATTCTTGTTGTAAAGTATTGATTTTATCTTGATATTCTTTTGTTTCGTCTTGCCTCCGTTGTTCTTGTTGTACTTTTAATGACTCCAACCTATCCACATAGGGTTTTATCGCTTCTTTAAGTGCTTTCTCAAGACGATTTTCTTCTTTATCCAATTGCAATTTTACCTTATTCTTATCTTCTCTTTTCGCGGACATCTTCGTAATAAGTGTGTTCATCATCTCATTTTTTTCGCTGAGTAATACCGCTATTTGCTCCGATTCCTTTCGTTGGATGCGCAATATCTCAGTTTCTTTGAGTCTTCGTTTATTGGGAATAGCCTCCAATTCCACACGCAGTGTTGTCTTCTCCTGGTTAAGAGGAGCCAAATCTTTGAATAATTTTACACTGATGCGTTTATCAGTCTCTTCTTGCAATAAGTCAATACCGCCTAACTGAGAATGGATATCACTCAGATGCTGCACAAGTTGTCCTTTTTCTTTGCGATACTCTTCCTGAGTATGATGGGTAGTATCCAACGTGTTGCAATCTATTTTAACACCATACAAAGAATCGCCATCTACCAATGTAGGATTAAGTCCTACCTGATACAAAATTTTGTCTTCATCAACTACTTTGCCGATATTCTGTTCCCAGTCGGGCTTATTAATAGTCAGCCATTCATAAAAAGACCCTGACCATTGAGATAGTTTTTTCTCTATCTCAGTCAACCTATCCTGCAGTGCTTTTCTTTCTGCTGTCAGTTCATTTCTTTTGTTGTCAAATTCTGCCTGTTTTCTTTTCTGCTCTGCATTTGCCTCTGAACGAAGACGTGCAATCTCGCTATCGACGGCTTGGATCCGTGCCTCTCCGCTTTGGGCTGCCATATTCAGGTTTTGCAGTTCCTCCTTCGCGGTTTTTATCGTATCATCAAGAGGATGACTATACTGAATTTTTGTGATTGTTTCTTGCAGTTGGACTCTCTCTTGAGCAAAAGCCTCGATGCTTTCATCTATCCGCACGAGTTCATCGTTATACTCGTTTCGTACCTTCTTTATCTCTTTGTCTTTCGTTGCAGTAAGTTTTTCACGCTGCATTTGCAATTGGTTACGTTCATAGTTCAGTTCTTCTTGCAAAGATATTTCAAACGCCTTGTGAGCATGTTCAATGGTAAGTCTTTGTATCTTATATTTATCCTCAATATCCGAATATGTCTTTATAAGGCTGTTATACACCATTTGCTCTTGCTCCAGAGCAGTCTTTAGAGCGGGTTCATTCTTGGCACGCTCCAATAGCATTTCAATATGAAGCGAGTCGTATTTTTTCTTTTTCTCCCTGATAGTTCTAAGTTTTCCGTCCAACTCACCAATATGGCGATTTATCAAATCTTTTTCTTTTTCAAAAGTCTCCTGTGCCTCTCTAAGTTTTTTACCAATCTTTTCTATTTGTTCTCGAACGGTTTGCAATTCTTGTTCGTCTAATGGCAGTTGTTCCTGCGCCTTTGCTACAGCGGTATTCAATTGTTTCCAGATTTGGGTGATCCGGTGTTCCGTAGCCACCACTTCCCGATAACGTTCTATCAGTGTATTTGCCTTTATGCGCACCGGTATATCTCCGTTTTTATCTTTTGCATACCAACAATGAATATCTTTATATTCACTTTCAAATCTCTTTATCAGTGAGCGAAAGGCTTGCAAATTTAGTACAGTTTCGCCATCTGTCATAGAGTGAATGATTGTATCCTTTACAAAATCTGCATCCAATTTGCTATTCAGAAATACATTTTGGATACTGCGAGGTATATTCTGATACTTACTGCTTTCTACGATGGCATACTTATCAAACTTATGTGCTCTATCATGCGTATTGCCAAAGATAATATCACGATACATCTCATAGCGATCAATAACTGCACTTATGTCGGCACCACATGTGGCAATACGTTGCCGGATGGTCACCCAATCGCTCGTAACCTCACCTTTGTCATCTACCAACCAATCATCAGAATAAGGGGCATCTATAAAACGGAAGACGGCTCTCCCTTGGTGGCGGTGTACAAGAATCGAATAGGCACCATATTCCCGTGCCACCTCATACACAATATAGGAATTGGCATTAGGAAAATAGAACTCGTCAAACGACTGTTGTCCCTGGCGTATACCCAAGTGCTGTTTATCTGCATTGTAAAAAAACAGCAAAGCCCTCAGTATAGTAGATTTACCCACGCCCTGTGTACCGATAAAATGCACATTGCCGTCAAGCGAAATAATCTCATGACGAATATGTGCACTATTGATAAAAACAATTTTACTCAGGTATCTCATCTTCGTTGGATATGGTTAGCATATTTACCAAATCTTCCGCATAGCGAATAGCGGAGGTTACCTTATACGTCTCATCGGTTTCATTGATGCACTCTATGAAATTCTGACTTTTGAGTTCATCTATCAGTTTATTCACACAATCTTCGTTGGTTCGTTCTTTTGGAAACAAGTGCTTTGTTTTATCTCGCAATTCGACATCCAAACTGATTCTCTCCAATATAGTTGCCTTGCGGAATTGATAGCCTACAGAGAACGCCATATCATATGCCTTCAAATAATCCAAATAATCCACCCATTGACCAAAGGCACGCAGTTTGTCTTCTATCCTTTGCTTGGTTTCACCTATCTTCGAGAAATAAAAATACCCCTCACCGGACTCCACCTTGTAACCTATTTCCTCAAAATAGGCTATATATTCCTCCAAGTTTTCTTCCATTTCGGCGTAGAGTTCTTTTGTTTCGGAACTATCCACCATAATGAAACCGCCTTTAATAAGGCGTTCAAAGATATTCTGTGTTTTATTTCGCATATATCAATGGGTATTCTATATTTTGAAACGATTTATAGGTCTCTGTGATACGACATTCCGTGGGGTGTGTAACCGCTATCTGACAAAACAAGGTAAGATGATCGGACAAGTCTCGCTTCATCGGATAATCATATTGAAGAATAAAACTAAACAAATCATACGATGATGCAGCAAAAGCATTCCATACCTCATTAGGATTAACTACGGCTATCTCTACATTATGTTTCTCCATTTCTTCTGTTGAAAAAGCATCTGCTAAAGAACGAGCCTTCTGACGAATATGACCAGTTGCTGCTACCTTTTGCAGCAACGCTGCCATTTCATCACTCGAACGCAATAAATCCAAGGATAATCGAATCGGATAATACGGGCGTTTCTCCATCCAAACAGGGTTGATTTCACCAATCACTTGTCTCACATTGGTGTCTGCAGTCCATCTGTGCTGGTCTTTCAGGTACTTTATCCGGCGAATTTTTTGGCATAACTTGTTTTGTTGTTCTATCTGATTAAGATATATAATTATCTGCTTATCAATCTCCAACAAGTTATGAAATGCTTCCGAGAAATCTGCCGAGACATCTTGCTTTGTCCGTTCCATTTCCGGATCGGATACAATAGTGAAAAACATCTCTGTATCCAACAGTTTTTCACATTCCCGAATCAGTACCTTAATGCTTTCACTTTTTTGATCTAAGTTATTCAGACGTTGCCTCTTGATTATATAATTAGGCTCTTGTTTATAGGCGGTTTCTACATTTCTTTTTAGGTCAATAACATTCTTAAGTGTCCTTAGACCTGTTTTGCGAAGCAACTGACGGATCTGATTTTGATAGTGATATTTGCGTTGGTCGTTTGATTCTGCCAAATAGTATTGTATCTGCTCCTTAAAGGCCGATATGGCATCACGCACACTTTCAATACTTATATCTTCATTCACATCCAGCACATCCTCAAAAAACTGCAAATAAACAGATTCTAATTCAACGAAATTGCCGGTTTCGTGAATAATGCCGTAATCTATCAGGTATTGGATACGCTCACGCTTATACTCCACGTACTCCATAGCCATATCCGTCCGCAAAGAGGCAGTTTTGCGCATCTCAAAGAGTTCAAAGAGCAGTTTACGCTCCTTGTCCAAAGCACGAATCAACTCATCCAACGTACGGAATTGCGATAAAGAATCCATGGTTTGCAAATTTATTTTCCGCATTTACATTTTGTGGAGCATATCGGACTCGAACCGACCACCTCAACATTGCGAACGTTGCGCTCTACCGGATGAGCTAATGCCCCGAGATGTTTGCTTTAACTTGCAAAGATACAAAAAAGATTTGAGGTAGGCAAGTGGGAAGGCGTATTTTGTATGAAAGTGGGCAAGAGTATATGGCGTGTACTGTCCAATAACAAATGCAATTTTGTGCAAAGTTAGCGAAAATAATTGAAG
>ERZ808259.431-NODE-431-length-18613-cov-3.416047_pt1 | contig 18613 bp, 16 predicted proteins | sample MGYA00521279_ERZ808259 | MGnify/ENA primary metagenome ERZ808259 (study PRJEB31516, sample SAMN03275586) | gut metagenome | biome: mammalia-associated habitat; material: feces | host: Papio cynocephalus | place: Kenya | collected 2012-07-27 ... | reverse complement strand
TTTCCACATCGATCCAAAGGCAATTCAGTGATCATTTCTTTTCGATTTGCTTTATCTCCGGATTATCGATGACCTCGTTTTCTTTATCTTTCAAAGGTGAAGAGGAAGTCTTTTCCTCTTTTTTCACATCTTTTTCTTTCTTTTCTTTCTTTTTGGGGCGTTCTGTTTCCCTCTTGGAAGGAAGCGCGCTTTTGATCAAGCCGGGCGCATACCTTTCCGGATTTTCTTTTCTCCAAGCGAATTTCCATAGGGAGTAAAGAGACATTGTTCCCTCGATAACAAGCAAAACAATCGCGGAGACTTTCAAGAAATTCCCCCAAGGCTCATTTCCAACGTCAAAGCCTATTTTCCCTAAAAAAGAGCCCATCAGCATAACGAAGGAGCCAAGCGTATTAAAAAGGCGGAGAAAAAGCTTCATTCCGGAAACGACATTCAACCGAAGATAGCTAAAACCATCATCATTATGGATGAAAGCAAAGCAAAGAACGACAATCGCGACAATCAAAGAAAGGCCGCCAAACCCAAGGGTGACATATAAATAAGGAACGGAGGGAGAGCCATTTTCCACGATAAGCCCAATTCCGGAAAGAATGATGAAAAGGAAGCCGAAAATGCCTAAAAAGATATAGGAGAGCAAATAAAAAGCCTTCGTGATTTTGTTTTTATAAAATAGCCTTGCTTCATTCTCTTCCATCTTCATGCACCATCCTCATGATCTTTATATTTATAAGAGCCGTCTTTTCCTGCTTCGGGATCCATCTCATTTTCGTGAAGCATATCATAATCCTCACCCGTCTGATTCATCCCTTTTCTTCTTCGATAAGGCTTAAATCCCTTATCTTTTCTCGTTCCGAAATATGGCATATCTAAATACTAGCCCAAATAAAGGAATAGCCCAATATCAACGCAAAAAGGAAAGAGAGCCCAAGAACGACAAACGCTTTGCCGATATGTTTCTTATCCTTGAAAAGATAGATGGGGCCTAATCCGGCTGAAGCGCTTAATCCCGCTAAAAGAGCGCCAAAAGGCAAGAAACCATCCAAATAGAGATTTGAAATAATAACCGATGCGGCGCAATTTGGAATCAAGCCAATCAAAGCGGAAAACAAAGGGGAAAGATAATAATTTTGGCTTAAAAAAGAAGAAATATTCTCTTCACCCACACCAAGAATCAAAAGACCGAACAAAAAAGAAATCACATAAGAATAAGCAAAGATTTTAAGAGAATGCACCAAAGGGTGAAGAAGATGCTCAAGCCACGGGCTTTCGTTTTTCTCCTCTTCGATTGGATGGTGGCAACACCCAATATGAATAGTCATTTCCCCCTCACAATGCTCGAGGTGCTTTTCGACGCTCTTGCGGTTTTTCAAAGCAAACAAATCAACGAGGAAACCCACCAAAGCGCCGAAAACGATCTTAATACCAACGACAAGGAAGCCAACATACCACTTCCCTTGCCAATTGCCGAAAAGAATCGGCAGAGCCTCATCGGAACAAGCGATGAAAATGGCAATCAACGTTCCAATCGTCAAATGCCCTTTGGAATAGAGATCGGCCCCAACAACAGAAATCCCGCATTGAGGGATAGCGCCCGCAAGAGAGCCGAAAAAAGGGGCTATCTGTTTCTTGCTTTCCAAAAGATGAGCAATCTTATGTTCCAAAAAGGAAAGAATAAAATACAAAATAAAAGCAACGACAAGAACATTCAATGAGTCAAAGAGCGTATCAAGTGCTAAATTACCAACATTTTCCCAAGTCATGGTTTTATTATAACGTAAGAGAGAGCCACTTGCCTTAGAAAGGCTTTTCATAGCAATGCTTCTTATCCTAGAGACGTATCATTAGCAAACAAATCTTCTTTTTACTATAATCTTAACGAGGAAAATATATGGAAGAGAATGACGCAAAATATGACCCTAGAATCCGTAGGGCAAAATTAAAGCCCCACAAAGATTCTTCTTTTAAGAAAATCGTCGCCGTGGTCTCGGGAAAAGGCGGGGTTGGAAAATCCTTCGTGACTTCCTTATTGGCCGTATCTTTGATGAATGAAGGCCACACGGTTTCCATTATGGACGCGGATGTCACTGGGCCATCGATCGCCAAAACCTTTGGGGAAGATAACTATACTTGCATGGGGGACAAAGAAGGCATATTCCCTGCAAAAACCGCACGTGGGCTAACATTGATTAGCTCGAATAATCTTTTAGACGATCCAACGACCCCTATCGTTTGGAGAGGCTCTTTGATTTCCTCTTTGGTTGCCCAGATGTTCACCGAAGTGGTTTATGGTGAAAAAGAATTCTTATTGATCGATATGCCGCCGGGAACCGGAGATGTTCCCCTTACCGTCTTCCAGCAATTGCCGATTGACGGAATCATCATCGTGACTTCCCCTCAAGATTTGGTTTCCGAGGTCGTCACGAAGTCCATCAAGATGGCAAAGATGATGAACGTGAAGATTCTCGGCGTTGTTGAAAATATGGCCTATGTCAAATGCCCTCATTGCGGGGAAGAAATCCCTCTTTTCGGAAAAGACAATGTCCAAGACTTGTTGAAGAACATGGATGTGTCTCTTCTTGACCGTTTAGGAATCGATCCCAAACTGACATCGTTAATCGATGAAGGAAAGATAGAAGAATACAAAGGCGCAGATTTGAAAAACGCCGTCCAAGCGGTTACTGATCTTCTAAAATGAGCTCTTCGGAGCTCTTTTTAAAAAGGCAAAAGGATGGGTGGCATATTTTTCACCCAACAAAATAAGACATTGGATAACTATGGCACAAAGATATTCCTTCTTGAAATAGCCGATGGAATTGCGCTATTAAATCAGGCTGTTCCATGGCTGTCCTTTCTTTAGAGCCAACGCTTGAAAAATCATGGAGAAGGGAAGAATGGAATTCATTCGACTTCCTCAATCTTTGGGATGTTATCCCTTTTTTGGCTAACTTAGACGAATCAAAAAAAGAGCTTGCCCTCGAAGCAAGCTCCTAGAAAATTCGGTTATTTATACATACCCAGATAAAGATAGTAGACAGTTTCTTCGTTATCGTTTGCATGTTTTCCTACCTGGACGTAAATAACCACTCCATCCGCATTTTGGTAGAAGATAGTGCCGGAAGAGTTCGTTCCCACCTTCGTCCACGTGCTAGAATCCTCATCGATTTTAGCTAAGAGGGCATTCTTTTGCGAGGTTGCTTCTTCTTGGCTGGTATCATCCCCATAGATAAGATAACGCTGGTAAGTGCCATCGTACATGCTCATGGTCGTGTGTTCCTTTTCGTTTTCGCCAAGCCATGAAGCAAGTCCTGGGATAGAAAGGGAATCCACTCCCAAACGGGTTTTCGCCTCTGAAAGTATGGCCGAAACCGTTCTTGCGGTGTAGTTATAACATTGATAATAGATGAAAGCGTATAAAATCGCGTGGGTTTCATCGAAATACACCGCAACCTTATAATATCCATCTTTCGTGTCGTAATAATGATAGCCATCCTTTTCTTCGCCTTTGATGAAGCCCGCTTTGATAAGGCTTGCTTCGTAGGTTGTCATATCTTCTTCTGTAGCATCGCTTCCTGTGAGCGTGAAGATGTAAGGGAGAGAAGAATTCTTATTTCCGGTCACCTTCTTATTCGGAAGAGAAGGGAGCGAAGTAAGGCTTCCGCCACCGACATTTTGCTTTGCAAGCCATTCTTCTAGTTTTTCGTAAGCGCTCTTTGCGCGAATGATCACCACTTTGCAAATATCGCTCATCAGCCCTTTGATCTTCGTGGAATCGTAATAGGAGAATTGCATGATATGCTCTCCTGTTGGAGAAGAAAGCGTAAACGTCCAATAGTAGCTTCCTGTCGATTTGGAATAAGAATATCCTTGTTCATAAAGCTCATTCAGTAGTTCGTCGAAGGCAATTTTATTGCAAGCGGAAACAACAAACCCCGGGCCGACATTTTCCCCTGAGGAATATCCGTTTATCAAAGAATAGGCTTTGCCAATCTTTGCGAAATCAGGGAAAGAATCAGGATAGGCGACACTGGTTATGCTCTCATAGTCTTTAGCGAGTTCTTCTCTGCTTAAACTGGTTTTATACCCGCTATAGAAAGAAGCCATGACCATTCCTTCTTTAACGCCTGCCTCCTTTAACGAAGAGTCCAGCATCAAACTCATCTTGCCAACGGTAGAAACGGTGACAATGCTGCTCATAAATGGGTCAACATACAGAAGAGATGTGCTCGAAGCAAGAGTGTATCCAAGGCTTTTTAGATAATTCCCGAAGGATTGAGCGGCATCTTCATCTCCGTCTTTTGGGGTGTAGCAAAGCACCTTCACATCGGAAGTAAGGCCTCTAATGATTTGGCCCCTCTTTTGAGTGACGATGAACTTCTTGCTGAGATCTTGATCCTTTTCGTTTTTCGCAAGCGTGAACCCCGCATCCGTCAAATAAAGCGAAGCATCTAAAGCGCTCGAAAGGGTTCCTAACGCATTCGACGGGAATTTTCCTTCTTCATCATTAAAGGATAAGGTGTATTTGAGTTCGTTATTCGCATAAGAAAGAGAAACGAAATAACGGCCTAACTTATCTAAATAAAGACCGTTCCCTTGAGAAACAAAGCCGTTTTCAGTTAGAAGAGATCCCGCTTTATCTAATGAATCCTCCTTCACATCCACCGCTTTAAAAGAATAGGTTTCTTTCTCTATGTCCTCATAAGGGGTCTCTTCTAGAAGAGGCAATGGCGAATAACCGAGTTTTTGATAAACGCCAAGAGTAAGATCGATCTTATTGCTCACCCCTTGGTCGATAAAACTGACCTCGTATCCCGCATAGAGGGTCATTGAGGAAGTAACCGTATCTTCGAAATGAAAGATATTCTCATTATTCTCCCCAGCGTCTAAAGCTTTGGCGGATTCCTCTGTTTTAAACCAGTTGACGAAAGAATGGTACTTATAGTTGCTAGTGAGAGCGGTTATTTCGTCGCTGGAGGCGACTTTCTTATCCTCGCCAACTTCCACTTGGAGGGAGGAAACTCCCTCACGAAGTGGGTTGAAAGTAACAATGGCTCCGTTCGCTTTGCTAGAGGTTTCTTCACCCCCGCAAGAGGAAAGGAGAAGGAAACTTGATAAGAGCAAAAGAATAGATTTTTTCATATATTTGCCCCCTTAAGCAATGGTTACATCTGCCTCGCCATCCTCGCAAACGACATGGACAACATTTCCCTTTGATAAGCCTGTTTTGGCGTTGGTTAGGATTTCTTTGGCTTTAGCAAGAGTGCCTTTTTTCCAATTCAAAGTCGTCAAAGCCGTCCCGAGGAAAGCGCCATAAGAAGACCACGTGCTATCGATTTGGAGGTCTCCCCCTTCAATGGTAACCGTTGTGAGTTTAGAGCAATTCTTGAACGCTTTTCCCTCCAATGAGGTGACATTTTCAGGAATCGTGACGCTCGTCAAGCCTGTCGCGCCCTCAAAAGTGCTTCTAAGAATTTCGGTATAAGCCGCATTGGTTGGAATATAGGCGGTCGTTAGGGAGGTGCAATTCAAGAAGGCGCTCGATCCAATAGCGGAGATCTTGCTCAAATCCAGATCTAAAGAGGTCAAGAGAGAGCAGCCGCTAAACACGTTGCTTTCTATATTCGTTACCCCGCTTAATCCCGTAACCGTCGTTAGAACTTTGTCCCCCTCGAAGAAAGACGATCCCAAAGTTGCGACACGATTATTCAATTGAGCCGTTTTTAAGGAAGTGCAATTCTTCAGCAACGCAGAAGAATCGGCCCTATCAAAGGTAGCGTTGGCAGGAAGAACGAAGCTTTCAATACCGGTTCCTTGGAAGCCACAATAGCCAACCATCGTGATCTTCTCGGAAAGAGCGAACTCTTTTAAAGAAGAGCAACCATTGAACATGGAAGAGGCTATCACCGACAATTCCGGAGAGAAACTGGCGCTTGTTAAAGAGGAACAGTTCTCAAAAGCGTTTGAACCGACGCTTATTACGCCGTTTCCGACGAAGCTAGTCAAACTCTTGGAATTCGCAAAAACATAATCACCCATCGTCGTGACGGTATTAGGCAAGGTGACGCTCTCCATCCCTGAGCCATAGAAAGCACGTTCTCCAATTTCCGTGAGACCTTCAGGGAAAGTGACCTCTTTCAATGCCTCGCATTTATAGAACGTGCTATCTGGCAAGGAAGTCAGAGGGTTATGCAAGATGGCGCTATTCAAAGCAGAGCATCCACTAAACATATCCGTGCCGAATTTCGTAACGCTTGCTGGCACTTCGATGCTCTTTAAGGCCGTCATTTCTTCAAGCGCGCCATCCCCTAAGGTCGTTAAGGTAGAAGGCAAAGACAAACTTGTTAGGCCGCCGTTCCCATCGAAGGCATCCGTTTCAATGGTCGTTAAAGCCGTTGGAAGGTTGATTTCTTTCAAAGAAGAGGTTCCGGCAAAGCAATCTTCCGGTATGGTCGTTATTTCATTGCTTAAAGTGACTTTTGATAATTTGCCGCATCTTTGGAAAAGAGCGTTCGGCAATACCTTCGCTTGGAAATCGGCCTCTTCAAGAAGAGAGAGTCCCGCGAAAGCGGAAGCGCCAACGACAGCATCCGCAGGAATGGTGATTTTCTTTATTGCGGCCTTGCTTAAGCCATAGAAGGCTTTTTCGCCAACCTTCGTTAAGGCGTCGTTTAAAGAAAGGGAGGTTATATAAGAGTTGCCTTGGAATGCGGAAGCGCCAACCTCCTTTACCGTGCTAGGAAGCGTAAGGGAAGTGATTTTCGTCGAATAGAATGCATTGGCGCCAATCTTTTGGAGGCCCTCATTCAAAGTAAGGGAAGTAATCTTGACGTTCTTTAAGAAACCGTCCGCAATCTCCGTGACCGTCGAAGGGATGACGACATCCGTAATCTTTGGAGCGTTCTTGGTTCCGTTAAAATAAAGGGCTTTTGTGACGGCTTTGTTATAGATCATTTCCCCTACGATATGATAATCGGCATCCTCTGGGAAAGAGACAACGACTTTCTTTGAGTTTTTGAACATATCATCTCCAAAATACGTCATCGCTCTTCCTAAACGGACGTTTACGAGTTTGGTGCAGTTTGAAAAGGCTTCATCGCCAACGAAAGTAACGGATTCAGGCAAGATGGCCTCGCTCAACTCCGAATAGTTGAAGGCTTTATAGCCGATATATTCCAAGACTGTGTTTTGACTCCAATCAAATTCACAGGCCTTTCTTGCTTTAAAGGCTTCGCCCTGGATGGTCTTAACGTCTTTGCCAATCACGATTTTCTTGATATATTTGCTGGAGTTGTAGCTCGATACGAAGGCGCGGTAACCAATCGTTTCCACACCGTCTTTAACCGTGAAGGTCTCTGTTTTTTCAAGGTCTGGCTCCCCTTCTTCGGTCTCCACGCACCATTCGGTTGGAACGGAAACAAGGGTTTTCATATCCTTGGAATAGAGAATCCCATCGACCGCGGTGAAATATGGGTTTTTTTCCGAAACGGTCCATCTTTGAAGACTGGATAAACTGGCGTTAAAATCCCCTTCATTGATATCTTTTAGTCCTGCGCCAATATGGACTTCGACCAAAAGCTCACAAGATTGGAATGGGGAGTCATCGTAGGAGTTTTCATCTTCACGGAAGGAGTTGCCTTTCGTGCCGATGATTTGAACGATGCTATCAGGAATGTCCAATTTGGTGATTTGCATGCTGTCGAAAGCGCTTGCGCAAATCCTCTTAATGCCTTCGTGAAGAATGAGGCTTGAGCAAGATTCCATGTCTTCGAAAGCACTCTCGCTAACGACTTCAAGGCTCCCTGGAACTTCCAAAGATGTAACGGACTTCATGCCCGCACAAGCTTCTTTTCCAATGGTTTTTAAACGGGTGCTCAAATGGATGGATTTAACTGCCTTCATGCCGTAGAAAGCCTCTTCTCCGATGTTTTCGACATGGTCACCCATGGATACAGAAACGGGGGTTGATTCGTATTCAAAGGCAGAAGCGGCAATATCAACGACAGGCTGATTGTTAATCATATCGGGGATGACCACCTCTTCTGGAATATCGATGCCATCATGGAAGCCTACGCAAGAGTAGCCCTTTCCCTCGACGGCGACAAAATCATACGTCCCATCGGTTGCCTCATCGCTTCCTTCAACGTAATGGGCGAGGAAAGTAACATCTTTGGTAACGACGTATGTATCGATGGCTACTAGAGTTTTGCTTTCATCTCCTTCAACATACCATCCGTCAAAGAAATAAGAGATTCCATTCTCCGTTGGCCTTGCGGGATATTCCCCTTCATAGGTAACTCCCCGATTCTCCTTAACTGTCACTGAATATAGCGTGGTTCCATCATAATTTTTAAAAAGAACCGCGAAAGTAGACAGATCTTTGACAACAACCGTTAATTTAGCTGCGGCAACCGTTGCGTCATCGTTATAGGTGATTGTGATTTCCAAAGCGTTGGTGATGTCTTCCTGAGAGAAGACCTTACCTTCTGGAACAGAAAGGGTATAGGAAGAGTCGCTTAGCGTGATGCCTTCATCCTCAACCCCATCGGTTGAAGTGACAAGTTTGACGACCATGCCAGTCAAATCAAGCGCCTCCCCTACTTTGAAAATCGTTTTGTTGGGGGCTTGGGTGATTTGAAGGGCTTTTGTAACCGTCGCTTCATGCGATTCTTCCGCTTTTGAAGTCTCTTCTGAAGAAGAAACTTCAGTTGTGTTTTCCTGACATGCGCTAGCTAAAGACATGAGAAGAAAAGAGCTGGCGAATAAGAGTAATGTTTTCTTTGTTTTGTTCTTTTGCATAACTTGGTCTCCTTTATTTAGCGGCAACCGGAGAAGAAATCACGGTCGCGTTTATCTTAGTAATCTCGAATTGGATGTGATAAATGTAGTATTCCTCCGTGGAAAGGTTCACCAAACGGGTATAGATATCCCCGGAGATATCGTCCGTTAGTTTCTTTCCAAGGTTGATTTTCATCATGCTGTAAGCAGCATAATAGGCGAATGCGCCATTGTCTTGGAAATATTTATAGGCGGATAGACCTCCTGCCATATAACGGATGGTGTTTTTTCCAATCGTATCGTTAAAGCCAGAGAGGAAATACGTGTCCTCTCCCAAATCCTCAACCGCGGAATATTTCCAGGAAAGATTCGGAAAAGCGTTTCTTGGAAGATAATAGGAGAAAGTCTCTCCTTTTTGCCAATCGTCTATCATATAGCCGGAGGTGGGATCGCGTTCTAAGACTTCTTTTTTCGTGTATTTCCCCTCCTCGTCTAAGACATAGCGGTTGACAACTTGGGAGCCGCTTGATGTGGAGTTTTCAAGAAGAACGTTATCTTCTTCCCCTCCATCAATGGCGCTCATCCAAGTGGAATGGAAATAATCGTCGTTCCATTCAATGCTGGCATGGATTTCTGGCAAGGAATCTTTGAAATATTCAGGAACTTCAATCGGATTGCCATCCAAATCCTCATAGACTCCTTTGAAAGAGGAAGTATATCCCTTAATGCCGTCTAAACGAGCGGTTAAGACATCATTATTGGCATAATTCATTGCCACATCCGAATTGATCCAGTTTTCTACCGCCTCAATTTTCGTCGTCCCGATATCGCTCAAAACGTAAGGCCCCTCCAGGAAAGCGTATCCGGAGGTGCTGGCGGAAATGCCATAGAAACAGAGTTTCTCATCCACGAACTTGGGAACGATAGCAATGGTGTAATAGGTTTTTTCATTGACTTTATGCTTATAGGACATGCCAAGGTTAGTCAAAGCGGCGTTGAAAAGATTTTCCGTCGCGGTTTCATAAGCCAAACAATAGGAGGAATCTTCTCCAAGAAGTTCGCCAGCAATCGCGAAATAACGCATCGTATCCGCGGTGAAATAGGAACCTAGATTGCCATATGTCTCTTTGAAAGTTGTCTCGGAAATAGCTGTTTTATCGGCATTTGGCATCACGTGGAAAGAAGATTGATATTTCTCTTCCACCCCATTGATTTGGTAATAATAGCCAAGACGCGTCCCTTGATGAATGGCAATGCCATAATAATCGTTAGGGAGAAAAACATACTTATCATTGTGATAGAGAGCAGGGACTCCCTCTTTGCTAACGGGTTCGTAGTTTTCGTTCATCTCATAGGCTTTGTTGACGGTGTAATTAGTAAGCTGAAGCTTGGCGATTTTGGCAGTCAGATCTTTTAAAGCCAAATTCTCCGTGATATCGAAATAGCCGTATTCGCTTTCGTCATCGTAGTCAATGCGGAAATTCACACGCCCGCTTCTTAGGCAAAGAAGCTTGGTGGAAGCGAACACGGAAGGCGCCTCAGAGGAAACTTCGCTAACTAATGAAGCGTGAGCGTTATCCACTAAGATGGTATAAGTCCATTTCTTGGAGGAATCCCCGTTTTCTATGTGGACATAATCCGAAAGGTCGATTGTTTTTCCTTGTTCCACTTCAGGGATTTCATCCACAATGATTTTTGCGCTATCTGGGGTAAGGGCACTCTCAGAAGAAGGGATAGAATCCTCCGCGCTTGAAGCAACTGGCGCCTTATTCTCTCCGCAAGCTCCTAAAAGGAGGGAAGAAGATAAGAGCAACAAGAGATTTTGTTTTTTCATTTTTCTTTTTCTCCTTATAAGGTTTCCGGCACAGACAGAGTGCTGATAATAGGGTCAAGGGAGGAGGTGCCGATATTGCTATATTGGCAATCCATCACCCAGGTATAGTCTTGGTCAAAGGAAGGGAAGTTCTCTTTTGGAAGCGTGACGGACACTTTGATATTCATTCCCGTAAGTGTCGTCCTTTCTTCATCCGAATAGGTGAAAGACCAGCTCATTTTTCCGTAATTTGGCAAAAGATAAGACATGAACGGATTGCTATATTGGGTGATATCCGAATGATAGCACATGCCAATCACGGATGTGATTAAGCTTGTTCCGGCGGAAGTCTGAGCCGTAAAGAGATAGGTATTGGTTTCTTCATCGTAAGTAGGATATGCGTTAGAAACCAAAGAAGAAGAAATGCTTAAGCCAATGACATGGCGTTGCATGAAGGCGTAGCTCCACCAATTTGGGTATCTTTTTGCTTCGCCATTGGATGAGGTTTTCTCTAAGGTTTCTTTTTCTACCTTAAAGACCCCGCTCCCTTCGGAGGTTTCATAATAGTTATAGGTGGTATCATTCGTGCTCCAAAGGCCGCCTTGGCGGTATCCGCTGGCTTCCGATCCTCCAAAACGAGCGCCGAAATAGGCTTCTTTGGTAATGACTTTCTTCCCGGCATAGCGCGTTAAGTTCGGAAGAACTCCGCTTGTCCCCGTGACCGAAACGCCATTTTTGAAGACGTTCATATATGGGCTTCTGGAGGTTAGTTTCTTTCCGTCCGCGCCGATATAAGAAAGCTGGGCATCCAACGTGTAATTTAGAAGATTGCTCATATATTTGATAGAAGAAATAATCTGGGTGACGTCCGCTGGAGTTGGCGCCTTATAAGCAAGAACGTAGTCTTCCACGGCTTTGACTTTGGTCGAATTGACATCCGTTAAGGTGAATTCATAGAAACAAGAGAGCCCCGTGTTAGAAGAATCCACCAAAACGGGGAGAAAAGAGATCTCGTCATTTTGATAACTGGCTAAAATCAGGTAAGGAGAATAATCCCCGTAGCTAGAAGACATTAAAAATAAGGATTTGAAGATTCTCTTCGTCAAAGAGGAAGAGGCGATAAAAGCGTATTTGAAGCGCTTGAATTGGGCGTTTTTCGCAAAAAGGACGCTATATTGCCAATAAGATGAATCCGCAAGCGTATCCAAAGACAAGAACGTGCCATTATAGTCTGCTTTATCCCCTGCCGGCGACATATTGACAGCAAGGTTCGAGTCTTCCGCATCCACGTTATCTAAAGTGAAAGAATAGATGTTGTCGTCCTTTTTGGAAAGAAGATATCCTTGTTTGGAAGAATCCCCATAGATATAGTTATCCGAACGATAGACACGCTGAATGATTTGTTTGTTGCCGTCTTCATCGTATTTGCTTTGAACGGCCGTGTAGTTGTTTTTCGTGTTTGCTAAAGCGTTCATCAAGTCTTGGCATTCTTTGTTTTCCTCTACCTCAAGGGTAATGGTCTTATACACTCCGTTGGCAAGAAGGTTTAAAACGACCGTGCCAGGTCTAGCAAGAACGAGTTTGAGGCTATCCCCATCCCCTCCATCAAGATATCCGACATAGGGATCGTCGCTTCCTTTTACAACATAGGCTTGGAAGGAAGTCGCATTTTGGTCTTCGTTCTTTCCAGGAACGACCGCAAAGAATTCGTCCAGTTGGATAGAAGACCCTCTTTTGAGAGCAGGAAGGGCTCTCTTTTGATAAATGATGCTTTTCTCCTGTGCTTCAGGACGCGTATAAGTTTCTTTCGATTCTGAGGAAGTGACGGAAGAGCCTTCTTCACTAGCGATTGAGTTGGAAGAACTCACCACATCATTCCCACAAGAAGCAAGCAAGCTTAAAGCGCTAATGGACAGGATTAAGAGACTTTTTTTCATAAAGAATATTGGTTTTCTTAAGAGAAATTGCTGAAGAATTATCCCTTAGAAAAGGTGTTTTTTCTCCTTTCATGCGGATAAATTATTCCAGTTTCTTAAAGTGTCAATTGTTTTTTACAAAACTCACTTATTAATTTTTTGCTTTGATGAAATGCAGTGTTTTTTGTTTGTTTACGAACTAAAAATGATCAAAAATCGTCTTTATTCATCGATATGCAAATTCGTCATGAAGCGGTTAATCAGCTGTGAAGTTAGATAACCAAAAAACAGGCATCTAAAGATAACAAGGCCTCTCATACATTCTAAATATTCATCAAGGCCTAAGCTGGAATATTCATAGAATTCCCTGAATATTCCTTCAATGTCGATGAAAAACCGATCGGCGTATTTAAAAGTGATTTGAGAGAAAAAATTATCCAATACGCTCTCAAAAAGCATTTTTGAAAAGGGGATGACCTTATGATTGTAGATTCCTTCATTCCAAGTTCCCAATATATAGTCACAATTGTCCCATGCATATCGGGATTCAACTTGCAAATCATCCATGTTTATTGGGTCATTAGAGTCCTTTATAACAGAATTTACATAGTCAGTAACATCTGCGTCATACTTAATCAAACAACGGATGAATCCTAATTGATCATCGCTTATGGAATGATGCTTTGCGATGGAAATTTTAAGGAGACAATAGCTGATAAGAATATCAAATTCTTTCTTATGTTCTATCTCGTTTTCCTCATCCTTATCATATTCTTCTGAGGCTTCTTCGATCAATCTCATAATATCTAGGTAGGCTTCATCAGCAGAAGGATATTCATAATCCTCATCCAAACTCAGGCTCTTTTCATACTCGCTAATAAAATTAGGTATTATCTCTATAAGTTCATTTATCTTTTTCCTGCTATCAAATAAAGTTAAAAGGCGGATATGTTGTTGACCATCATGTTCCTCTCCGGCCATCTCTAACCATTTTTTAGCTTTTTCAATATCGTAGGTTTTGTTATAACCAGATAATTCTTGGTAGGCAAGATTGTAATAAGCCACTTTTGAGCCTAAGTTCGCGGCCTTTTGAAACCAATCAATAGATTCTTTTCCAGAATGAAACAAAAGGCCGAGGTAATTTGCCGCTTCCGCGCTATTAAAGAAATCGTAGGCATCTTCGAATATCTCTTTGGCTTTCTCCAAATTGTAATGGGAATATTTTTTGCTTTGATATATTTTTCCAAGCAAAATAACGCCATCTTCGAGTAAAAAATATTTTTCTTTAACGTAATTTAATATTTTGGCTGCATTTTCTAAATCATTATTTCGGAACAAAAAATTTGCAGCCTTCACAAAAGAATGCTCATCAATATCATCCTTATCTGGGGAATTTGGCACGCTTAAAAGAGTTAAAGCTTGGTCGATATCTTGTTTGCACTCCTCGCCTTTTATATAGAAGAAGGCAAGTTTATGGGCGCAAGAAGAAGATCCGCGTTTTGCTCCAGCTTGATACTTTTGAAAGCTTTAGAAGGATTGGATTCAGAATAATAATCCCCTAGTCCCTCTAAAGCTAAAGCAGAATCATTCATTGCGGCGTTATTAAAACAAACTAGCGCTTTATTGACATCTTTTTCAAAATAGACGCCTTCTAAATAGGCCTTTCCTATCCAGTATTCGGCATCAACGTCTCCTAAGTCATCTAATTTTTGATATAAAGAGATGTTTTTGATATAAAGAGATGCCTATTTTTGGATTCAAACGAACGGGACTGAGTGAAATGGTTTCAAAAGTCAGATCGTGCGCTATTTGCCTTGGTAAGGCAAAATCTCCATTCTTTGCTTTTGCAAGGCCTTCGTCAATTGCATTTTTATACAAATCATGGTTCATATCGGCGGTTTCTCTTAAATTTCTAATGTCTAAGCCACAATATGGGCATACATCCAAGTCCAATTCGACGACATTTTCACATTTAGGGCATATTGTATGTTGCATAAATATCTTTCTCTAACGTTAAAATCGTGCCAATCCGGGAACAAACACATTTCTCGGACGTTTCCAGATCGGCGCGCCACGATTCTTAAATTTTTCTTTTTATATTTTCAATTTCGTTCAATAATACAAGAATAAAGCATCTTTGCGCTGTTTCGGATTTGGTAATTTTTCCATCCATACTACACAATCCCAAAATCATGCACGTAATATCGTTTTGAAGGTCTGAAAGAAAATTATGCTCTGTTAACGAATCGATTCCCGCTACTATGGTAACGAAGTCTGTGCTCATCCTATTCATTTCTTCTTCGGTGAATCTTAAAAGATCTTTAATCATATAAACATCTGCATTGTATAATTGATTCCAAGTGATATAAGCGCCGCCAAGAGAATTGTAATACTGAACCAAGTCGCCTTTTTCTGTTAAGTCCCTGATAAAAAGCAATTCATTTTTGTCAAAGTCATTATCGGCAACCGCTATTTGTAAAAGCGAAAATTGAACGAAAAGATCAAACTTAAGTCCTAAAATTTCAGGATCGTAATCCGGATCGTGATATTTTTTATAAACTAAACCCATTGCGCTTACAACACCATAAGCATCGTTGTAAAATTTTTTGCAAGAGTCATATACTTTTTGTAAATCGGCCATTTTATTTCTCCTTTATTTTTTATTTTCTTGATTTTTTCTTACGAAACGAAATGAAAAATCACCAATATTGTTTATGAACACCAGTAACTTCACGAATTCCGAAGGCGCCTTTTTCAACTGTTTTTACTGCTTCTAGAATAGATTCTGAAGCAAATCCCGTTTCGAAGTCTTTGTCTTTTATGTCTACATCCATGCAAACAAAAATCAGCCCATCTATGATTTGAAGATGAAGTTTCTTATACGTTTCTTTCAACATCATAAAGCACATGGCTCGGCTATTCGGGTCTTTCAAAACGCCTTCATCCCATTGTGCCTCAAGATGTTTCCTTCTTTTTAACTCGTCTAAAGTGTCAAACATCCAATTTGCAAAAGGATCATTGTAATCATTTACTTTATAGGTATTTTCTGCTGCAATCGGAGTATTTACCGTTACCGTGCCACCCTCTTTTATCTCAATTCCATGCCGGTAACCCCACATTGCCTAAACCACAGGCCTTTGCTAATGTCCCCGTGTTCTCCAATAAAATCACATCAGTCAGCACTCTTTCTCCATGAGAACCACCTCTTATGATGGTTTCATTTGAAAATACATTAAAAGGGTATGTGCTCACGGCATCTAAGATTTTTTCAGTTTTTTCAAACATAGTAAGTCCCCTTATTATTTATGTTTTTTAGACGTTCGTAGAAGTCTAGCAGAAAGAACGTTCGATTTAGCGTAATAAATGTATGAGTCAATTTTTGATATGTTCTTAATTTTGGTCTTTTGTGGATTTATATTCCAAGTAATCTTCCCTTGTAATCAAATGATTGGAATCGATTGGGCATGTTTCCTTCCCGTTTTTAAATTGAATCACGACAGAACGATCTTCCAAAACGTTTAGAACCATTCCTGTTCCATATTCGCTATGGAGAACAATGTCTCCAACTTGATATTGGCTAGGATGATTCTTTTTAGCCTCCACAATCTTTTCAGGGCTAACTAGGATGTTTAATGCATTTTTATCAACGATGTTGATTAATTTATCGAAGGAAATATTTTCTTTTGGATAAGGACAATCAATAAATTTCACCGTGCAGGTTCTATCTTTGTAATTCACAGATTGAACGACTCCTCTCCCATAGAAGGGGCTTTTTACAAAGGAGCCGTATTGAATGGTTGGCAAATCATCTGGCCTGTCTTTGGAAACGTATTTTATTTCTTCGAAATGCGCTTTATCGAAGGAATCAGCAAAGGTGGAAAGTTTCAAGCGTGAATCACCACATTTGGACTCAAGGATATATAGTTTTTCCATCGCTCTAGTGAAGCCCACATAAGCAATCCTTCTTTCTTCTTGCAAATCCGCTTTGTTTTCCGCTTTTGAGGAAGGCATGATGTTCTCATTGAAATCGATAATAAAGACATATTTAAACTGAAGGCCTTTAGAGCAATGAACAGTCATCATTTGAACTCGGTCCTTATCGTTCTTACAATCCCCCTCTTGCAATAAGGCGGTATAGCCTAAGAATTGTTCGGCGATATCATCTAAAGGATTATCCGGTTCATAATTTCGAATCATTTCCATAAGTTGGGTCATATTGGATGCCTTATCTGGATCGCCCGATTCCATGATGTTATCCATTAATTTCGACTTGTAAAAGAGATTGATGCACCAGTCAAGGAAATGCTCCGAATGCTCTTCCTCCTCCATTTCTTGAACGAATTTTACAAAGTCATCGAATCTTCCCTTATATTCGTAATTTTTATAATCTTCCAAAAGCGTTTGCCAATATGTCTTTTCCTTCGAGTGGGCTTTTTCTTTCAAGAGGTTCAGCATGCAATTGCTAATGTATTGATTAAATTTTCTTATGATGATATCAAAAGACGCGTTGTCTTTATAAAGCATGAAACGAATATAAGCTAAGGCGGTCTTTATCTCTTCGGCTTTAAAGAAGGCGTTTCGAGAATAAACCATATAAGGTATTTTCTTAATCAGAAAATGTTCCTCTACTTCCAGAGCTTGTTGATTGGTTCTAAACAAGATGGCGAAGTCTCTATAATGAGCGCCTTTTCCCACCAGTTCCCCAATGGTTTTCGAAATGAAACACATCTCATCGTGCCGAATGTTGGTATGAACAAGAATTGGCTTAGTACCATTTCCTTTAACGCAAGAAAGCCGAACATCAACGTCCCCACGATTGTCGTTATAGGAAATCATATCATGGCTTAAATCGATGATTTCTTGTTTTGAACGATAGTTCTTTTTAAAAGAGAAACGTGCATCCGCCATCCCATAAAAATCATAGAAAATTTCCGGTTTTGAACCGCGGAAGGAATAGATGCTTTGGTCTGGATCACCGACGCCGAATATTCTTCCGTGGCAACTTGCAAGATGATTGATGAATTCCATTTCGGGGTAAGTCAAATCTTGGAACTCATCGACTAGAATGTAGTGAAATCTCTTTGCCCATTTTTCACAAATGTTTGGTAGTTTTCTAAAAAGGTAATTGGTGACGTGAACCAAATCACTATAATCCAAATAAGCATTGATGGTTTGATAGGAAAGATAGGCCTCAAAAACGTCCCATAGTTTCTTTTCTTTTTCATTAGTCCCCCTGTTCTTAACCTCAAATGCCTTGTTCCTATCTAAAAGGCAATCTATATATCCATCTGGCATATTGGCTTTGGCCAAAGAGAAGAATTCTTTCGCATCAGCAAAAGTGATTCCTCTCTCTTTCCAATTAATTTTTAAGGAATTAAAAATATCGTAAAGGATCGAATCCATCATATCGTCATCGAGGATGCTGTAGTTATTTGGGAAGGATAGGTGATATACCTCTTGTTTAAGAATTTTATTCCCCATTCCATGAATGGTTCCTATATATTTTGACATATTGTCTTTGCATACATTAGAAATCTTATGACTCATTTCTTCTGCAGCTTTCCTTGTGAATGTAAGGCAAAGAATGTTTTTTGGATCGATGTATTCTTCATTTATAAGATATACATATCTACCAACTAACGTTTTTGTTTTTCCTGTGCCAGGGCCTGCGTATACGCATACCTTGTTCTTAGAAGAGCTAATCGCCTCGAGCTGCTCTTGATTATAATCATCGAGACTGAAACTCATATTCATTACCTACTTATAAACATTTTTCAATACGCATATATCATTTTTTGATTATCAGAGAACGTAAAACGTTGTTTTTCACAAATCCATTTTCATTTCTGATTTCTTACAAGATAATCCTTTAACTTATAATTCGTGTATTGACAAACACCCCCACCGCCGCAATGAATTAATTTATCGCAACTAAGGCACCCTTCATCAGGCACGCCGCATAGTTTTTGGTAAGTTTTTTGCACCCCTTCCGTGTTTAGATATTTTCTAAATGAAGTCGGATCGCGAAAATCTTCGCCGAATTTTCCTAGTTTTAACGCATACATAGCATTACAAGGAATATGGTATCCTTCGCTATCGAAAATAAGACCTT
>ERZ808259.430-NODE-430-length-18624-cov-62.910496_pt1 | contig 18624 bp, 15 predicted proteins | sample MGYA00521279_ERZ808259 | MGnify/ENA primary metagenome ERZ808259 (study PRJEB31516, sample SAMN03275586) | gut metagenome | biome: mammalia-associated habitat; material: feces | host: Papio cynocephalus | place: Kenya | collected 2012-07-27 ... | reverse complement strand
TATCCTTTGAAGGACGGCTGCACTGTTGTGGCGAGACTTTGTGCGAACATTGTGGTAGTTTTGCAGGCGTCGTGACAGGGTGTTTGAGGTGGTGTTGGTGGAGGATTGTATGTGCTGTTGGGTGCTTTCATTGTGGTTGATTTGGTGTGCTTTGATGGGGGTGTTTGTCGTGGTTTTGGTGGAGGATTGTATGTGCCGTTTGGTGCTTTCATTGTGGTTGATTTGGTGTGCTTTGATGGGGGTGTTTTAGGGGTGTTGGTGGTAGTCATTGTAAGTAAATGAAAAAGGGGCTTGAAGCCCCCTCTGTGAAATTAAAGTAGAATTAAAGCAAATTCAACCTCCGTGCACCTTTCGTTTTGCACGCACTTTTCCGTACTCCTTTCAATATCAATACCTTACACCATACCCACCCCTGCACCTTTCATTTTCCTGGCCATATCTGTATCTTTATGCTATATGGTGTATGTGATTGGTATGTGATTAAGCGGTTTTGCTTGGTTTATAGCGAGTTATGTGTATGTTTTTTGCTTGACGGATATAACTGTCTCACAAGCAGTGGATTACACAAACAAGAGACTGTCCGACTTAGTTGTCAGACAGTCTCTTGTTGTTGTGTAGGTGAGTACGTTTATTCTTCGTCCAAGAGGTCGGGGCGGCGTTCGCGGGTATGGCGGAGGGCTTCCTCGTACAGCCAGTCCTCTATCTTCGCCTGATTGCCCGAGAGGAGGATGTCGGGGACACGCCAGCCTTTGTATTCCGCGGGGCGGGTATAAACGCCCGGTTCGAGCAGACCGTCCTGAAAGGAGTCGTTGAGCGCACTCTCGACATCACCGAGCGCACCCGGGAGAAGACGCACAATGGCATCGGTCATGATAGCGGCAGGCATTTCGCCGCCCGTCAGGACAAAATCACCGATGGTATATTCTTTGGTAATCAGGTGGTCGCGTACACGCTGATCGACCCCCTTGTAGTGCCCGCAGAGAATGATGATATTCTCTTTGAGCGAAAGTTTGTTCGCCTCCTGCTGCGTAAAACGTTCCCCGTCGGGGGCGGTGAAGATAATCTCGTCGTAGTGGCGCTCGGAGGTCAGACGGGTGATGAGCCGGTCGATGGGTTCAATCTGCAGCACCATACCCGCTCCGAAACCGAAAGCGTAGTCGTCAATCTTACGGTGTTTGTCGAGCGTATAGTCGCGCAGGTTGTGTACGTAGATTTCCGCCAAGCCTTTGTCTTTGGCACGCTGCACAATGGAGTGGTTGAGCGGGGACTCCAACAACTCGGGGCAAGCGGATATGATGTCGATACGCATAGGATAATTAGGAATTAGGAATTAGGAATTATGAATTAAATGCAAAGTTGGTGCCTTCTGAATAATCTAACCACCTTATTCTTAATTCATCATTCATAATTCATCATTATTTATGGTACGGGGTCGTAGCCGGAGCCGCCCCACGGGTTGCAACGCAGGATACGCTTGATGCCGAGCCATGTGCCTTTGAAGATACCGTATTTCATAACCGCCTCGACCATATACTGACTGCACGTGGGCGTATAGCGGCATGACGGCGGCGTCAGCGGCGAGATGCAATAGCGGTAGAAATAGACCGGCAGCAGGAATATCTTACGAAAGAAACGCTTCATCTAATTATGAATTATGAATGAAGAATTATGAATGAACATCAGGATTGTCCTGCGGGGCTGTCTGTTCTGCCGTGCTGAGTTTTTTGAGGGCTTTGCGCATGGCTTTTTCGATGACGGCATAGTCCTGCTGTTGGCGATCCATATAGTTGACGGCTATTTGGTAGTGCCGATCGCCCAAGAGATGTTTCTGCAAGCGGTAGGCTTCCCGCATCCGGCGGCGCAGGCGGTTACGGTCCACGGCGTGTTTGAACAGCGACTTGGGTGCCCAGATGAGAACCTCGGTGGTGTCGTCCACAGAGGGCAGGTACGTGATGCGCAAGGGCCAAACGACAAAGCGTTTGCCCTCGGCATACAACTGCTTGATGCGCAACTGCCCGCAGAGTTTCTCGTTCTTGGGAAAGTCTCTATTCATTTTATGGGAACGTTTTACGGGAACGTTAATTATCGTGTAATTAATCGTTAATTTTTGGGGAGAACATTAATTATCCATCAATGGATTTCGATATATTTTTTAGCCGTTATGTTTCTCCAAGTAGTCCTCGATGGCGACGGTAAGGGATTGGAATTCGGGCGATGGCACACGTATGTCGGCGTGCATACCGAGTTCCTCGAGTGCCTGTGCGGTATTGGCACCGAAAGCCGCAATGACGGTATTGCCTTGCTTAAAATCGGGGAAATTCTCCCGAATGGACTTTGCTCCGGCGGGTGTGAATAGGGCAATCATATCGTAGTCGAATGGGTCTTCGCCCCACTTGGTAGAGACGGTACGATACATAATGGCGGGCTTGACCTCGATACGGTTTTGCGCAAACATATCGAGTTGGTTCTGATTGTGAATATCGGATAGCACCATCAGGTATTTCTCATTCGGGCGGCGGTGCATCGCAGGCAGCAAGTCCTCAAAGCGGTTGTTCTCGCTGAAAAAGACTTTGCGCTTGCGATACTGGATGAACTTTTGCAGATAGTTGCCCACCGCCTCGGAGATGCAATAGTAGTGCATCGTGTCCGGGACGGTGAGACGCATCTCTTCGCAGAGACGGAAATAATGCTCAATACCAAGGCGCGAATTGAGGATGACGGCGGTATAATCCAGCGGATTGATGTGCTGCTGACGGAACTCACGCGCACTAAGTCCCTCCACATGAATGAGTTGGCGGAAATCGAACTGCACGCCGAACTGCTCCTCCATTTCTGTATAGGGGTTTCGCTCCGTGGCAGGGCGGGGTTGTGAAATAAGAATCTTTCGTATCATATTGTTTTATCTTTTAATCAACTATATATCCCGCTCCCATAATCAGCACCATCAGAGGCAGGACTTCGAGGGTAAGAATATACAATACTATATACAGGATGGAACGTATATCGGTGCAGAAAATACGTATCCACTTGATAAGTATCAGCACAATGGCGACCACCGCCAAGGCAAGCAACGCCCACTTGGTAACCATCGTATTACCTATGTTGAGCAGGAATAACAGCACCACATAGAAACCGCAACAGATGACTGTCCAGAGGTTGTTGTAGTGGGTGGAGATGAGGGCAAAACGCTTGCTGATACGGAAGGTATAGTTCACCAGTGCCGATGCTACCAACTTCGCCACATCTATCGCCAGCACCAACGCAGCGACTAGCAGGTAGGTGGTAAAGCGGAAATCTCCCGCCCGATAGGCATACAAATACAGTGCCATAGCAAATGTACCGATGCGAAAGATATTCATAATCAGTTCCTCCAGCAGGTTCTGCTGCACATCACCATAGGAGCGTTCCACTTTGGCAAAAATAGTTGAGAACGCCTGCAAGACCACGCCGGGCTGCACCATCTCCGCTACCACTGCGCACAGCAGCAGCAACAGCATCACCCACGCCACCCATGGCGCGGAGACAGGAGACAATATGTGCAAGGCGTAATGCATAATGCGTAATTATTGCTCAGTAGGCTCTATGTCGGTGGGTTTGAGGACGAAGAGCTTGTCGCCACGATGGAGCGTTTTGTCGGTTTTGAGGGAGAAATAGGTGCCTTTGCGTATTTCGTCTTTCGGCTCTCCTTTGGCATTGCGCATATCGTGTGCAATGACCTCGTAAGCCCCTGTGGTCTCGCCCGTTACGAGCAGTTCGTCGCCCTCACGGACAGCATCGACTGCCTCGATAAAGAACTCCGCCACACCGATATTCTTGAAGAAATTGGTGCATTTGCCGGCAAACACTTTCTTGCGGGTTGCCCGGCTTCCATACGAGTGCGTCCATTCTCCGAGACGCTTCCCCTGGTAGTATCCGTCCCAGAAACCGCGGTTGAACACACGGGCAAGACGTGTGTTCCAGTCCTCTATACGGGGCAGGATAAGGGCGTCGTCGGCATACTCGCCCCGCTGCCAAGCCTCGACCGCTTCGCGGTAGCATGAGACGACGGTCTGCACATATTCCGCTCCTCTGGCACGCCCTTCTATTTTCAGCACCCGTACCCCCGCATCCAGCATCTTGTTGAGGAAATGAATGGTTTTCAGGTCTTTGGGCGACATAATATATTGGTTGTCCACCTCGAGTTCGAGGTTGGATTCCTTGTCTTTGACGATGTATCCGCGGCGGCAGACCTGCATACACGCCCCGCGGTTGGCACTATAGCCGAGGTTGTTGAGGCTCAGATAGCATTTGCCGGAAACCGCCATACAAAGGGCTCCATGACAGAACATCTCGATGCGCAGCAGTTCGCCTTTGGGTCCGCAGATGTGCTGACTAATGATGTCGCGATGGATAGACGCCACCTGCTCCATATTCAGTTCGCGTGCGAGTACGACCACGTCGGCAAACTGCGCGTAGAAACGGAGCGCCTCGGTGTTGGCAATGTTCAGTTGGGTAGAGAGATGAATCTCAACACCCTGAGAACGTGCATATTGCATAACGGCAATATCACTGGCGATGATAGCGTCCAATCCGGCAGCCTTGGCGTTGTCCACAATGGTGTGCATGAGGGGCAGATCCTCGGGGTACATCACGGTATTGAGGGTGAGGTAGGTTTTCACGCCCGCTTTGCGGCAGATTGCCACGATCTTGTGCAGGTCTTCGGTGGTGAAATTTGCCGAAGAACGCGCACGCATATTGAGATACTCGATACCGAAATAGACGCTTGTCGCCCCCGCTTCGATAGCGGCAGCCAGCGACTCCCAGCACCCGACGGGTGCCATAATCTCGATATGTTCGTTGTTTATATTCTGCACTGTATTTTATAGTTTATTTACCTTTGTAAGGATTGCTCAACCTTAGCCTATCCTATGCACATCCTATGCTCATCCTCCTTACTTTTTAATTATGAATTAAGAATGGCTGAATTATGAATTATTAACAAAATAAAGGTTCTAAATGTTAATTATGCATTATGCATTGATTAGGTATTCCGCTATCTGGACGGCATTGAGGGCGGCCCCTTTGCGTATCTGGTCGCTTACGCACCAGAAACTCAGTCCGTTGTCGTCGGCAATGTCTTTGCGGATACGCCCGACAAAAACCTCGTCCCGCCCGCTAAGGAACAGCGGCATAGGGTATTCTTTTTGGGCGGGGTTGTCCATCAGTATGCAGCCCGGTGCTGCCGCAAAAGCCGCTTTGGCTTGCTCTACGGAAAGGGGCTGCTCGGTCTCGACCCACACGCTTTCGGAGTGGGCGCGGAGCGACGGTACGCGGACGCACGTGGCGGACACACGGATGTCGGAGTGCATAATCTTGCGTGTCTCGTTGTACATCTTCATCTCCTCTTTGGTATAGCCGTTGTCGGTGAAGACGTCCACTTGCGGAATGATATTGTAGGCGAGTTGGTATGGGAAACGCTCCACGGTGGGCGTTTCGCCGTTGATAATCTGCCGATACTGGTTCTCCAGTTCGCGCATAGCCTGCGCACCTGCGCCACTGGCAGCCTGGTAGGTAGAGACACGCACGCGACGTATATGGCTCAGGTTTTCAATGGCTTGCAGCGCAACCACCATTTGGATGGTGGTGCAGTTGGGGTTGGCGATGATGTTGCGCGGGCGCACCAGTGCATCGGCGACATTCACCTCGGGTACCACCAAAGGTACGTCCTCGTCCATACGGAATGCCGAGGAGTTGTCGATGAGTATTGCCCCGTAACGGGTGATGTCGGCGGCATACTCGCGCGAGACGGAGGCACCTGCGGAAGCAAAGGCAATATCCACCCCGCGGAAAGCGTCGCCATGTTCCAACAGTTGCACTTTGCAGGGTTTCCCCGAGAAAACATATTCGGTTCCTGCACTACGTGAGGAACCGAATAATCGAAGTTCGGTAACAGGAAAGTGGCGCTCAGCAAGCACTTTGAGCAACTCTTGTCCAACGGCACCCGAGGCACCAACAATCGCAACGACCATTTGTTCTTTGAATTAAGAATAAAGGACAAAGAACAAAGGACACATTGCCCTTATTCTTTGTCCTGAGATTATTCAATTATTGCAGTGCAATAGTTGTGTCAGCGTCTGTAACGGTGAAGGTAATTTTTCCCTCACGAGCGAGCCAACCGAGGGCCATGTTCAGATCAGCCTCTTTCAGTTTTGTTGCTTTTTTCAGCGCTTTGGTTGTGAGCGCACCGCCTTGCAGTGCATTCCAGATAAGTCCGGCATTCTCACCAATTTTGCTTGTAATCATACGACAAATACCTTAAATTAGTTAGTTTATAACGGAGAGGCGTTTCCTCTCCCTATGCTCCTTTGCCGCTTTGCGGCAAGAAATCTAAATAAATCTTTGCAAAGCAGCCATAAATTACCATAAATCTTATCCGCCTACGGCGGCAAAGTCAGATGCTTATATCGAACTGACGTTAAATAGGTTCTACGCTTTCCCGAACAACAAGGTGGCATTGTGTCCGCCGAAGCCGAAAGTATTGCTCAGCGCATAGCGTATCGGGCGTTTCTGCGCTTTGTTGAACGTGAGGTTCAGCCGATAGTCAATCTTCGGGTCTTCGTCCTCGGGATCGTGGTTGATGGTAGGCGGAATGATGCCGTCGCGCAATGCCAGTATCGTTGCCATAGCCTCTACCGCCCCCGTTGCGCCGAGCAAGTGCCCCGTCATCGACTTGGTCGAGTCAAGGCTCATCTCGTAGGCGTGGTCGCCGAACACCTCCTGTATGGCGTGCAGTTCGGCTATGTCGCCGAGCGGGGTCGAAGTGCCGTGTGTGTTGATATAATCAATATCTTCGGGACGCAGCCCCGCATCTTCTATTGCCATCTTCATTACGCGCTGTGCGCCGTTGCCTTCGGGGTCGGGAGCGGTGAGGTGGTAGGCGTCCGAAGTCATTCCCTCGCCAAGTATCTCAGCGTAGATCTTCGCTCCGCGTGCCACGGCGTGTTCGTACTCCTCCAGCACCAAACAGGCAGCCCCCTCGCCGAGGACAAACCCGTCGCGCGATGCGGAGAACGGACGGCATGCCGTCTCGGGCGACTCGTTGCGCAACGACAGCGCATGCATTGCATTGAATCCGCCTATGCCCGACGGGGTAACACTCGCTTCCGCACCGCCGGTCAGCAGCACATCCGCATGCCCTATGCGTATCTGGTCAAACGCCTGTGCGATAGCGTGCGACGATGATGCGCAAGCCGACGACACCGCAAAACTCGGACCTTTCAGACCGAACATAAGCGATATATGTCCTGCACCGATACTCAGTATCACCTTGGGAATATAGAAGGGATTGAAATGCGGCGTACCATCGCCTTTGGCGTATTCGAAGAATTCGGTCTCAAATGTTCTCAGTCCGCCCATACCGCTGCCCCAAATCACGCCCATCCGTTCGCGGTTCTCTTTCTCGAGATCCAACCCCGAATCGTCTATTGCCTCTTTGGCAGCGCACACTGAGAATTGTGCGTAGCGGTCCATCCGGTGTGCCTCTTTGCGGTCGAGCAACGCACTCGGGTCAAAATTTTTCACTTCAGCAGCGAATTGTGTCTTAAACAGGGTGGCATCAAATAGAGTAATGACACCTACCCCGTTTTTGCCTTCTTTGAGTGCTTCCCATGTGTCTGCCACATTGTTTCCTACAGGCGTCAGTGCACCCAATCCGGTTACGACAACTCGTTTTAATTCTTTCATATTTTGTTTGTGGGGAAATTCTTGCCCTCACGGCAGAAATCCCTAATAGATTATGGCATCACGCCATCATGATTTGTTTATAACAGCATACGAGCCTACAGTATTCCCGTACGCTCGTAAACCGCTTTAATTTGTGTGTGCTCTATTAAGCAAGAGCCTCTTTTACATAAGCGATAGCGTCGCCTACGGTCGAAATCTTCTGGGTATCCTCGTCGGGGATAGTGATGTTGAATTCTTTTTCGAACTCCATAATCAGTTCCACGGTATCCAACGAGTCAGCATTCAGGTCAGCCTGGAAATTTGCGTCGTTGGTTACCTGGCTCTCTTCAACACCTAATTTATCAACGATGATAGCCTTTACTTTCGATTCAATTTCTTGTTCAGTCATAATCTTTATTTTTATAAGTGAATAATTCGTTTTTGTAATGTGCCATAGTGTATATTGCTGCACGACAGCACAAAAACGGTGCAAAATTACTGCTTTTTTCCGAAATACGCAAATTCCAATGCCCTTTTGATGTTTTTCTGTTATAAAATGGCGGTATTGATTGTCTTTTTGCCAACTCGGTTATGCATATTCCAAACATCATTCCTACGCTTTGGCCGTTACTTTTACGGCAACGACACGGCAACGTGAAGTGTAAGGCGGGTGTGCATAGCACACTAAGCGCCGTAGCGAGACGAAGCCCTGTGGGGCTGAGCAGAACTCCTTAAAGCACACGGTAACGAGAAATGCTTTTTTGCAACCTTTGCGCAATCCGACTATTTTGCGTATCTTTGCAGTCCGATTTTTATGGTATAGTATTAGGAATAGAGCAAGTATGAATTTTTTGGATCAACTGAATGAGTCGCAACGGGCGGCAGTAGAGTATATTGACGGTCCGGAACTGGTGATTGCCGGTGCGGGATCGGGCAAGACGCGGGTCTTGACCTATAAGATTGCCTTTCTACTGCAATCGGGTGTGCGGGCAAGCCATATCCTGGCACTGACCTTTACCAACAAAGCCGCCCGCGAGATGAAAGAGCGTATCGCACGCCTGGTACCTGCTGCCGATGCACGATACCTGTGGATGGGTACGTTCCACTCGGTGTGTGCACGTCTCTTGCGCACCGAGGCGGAGCGGCTGGGTTTTACGCGCGATTTCTCCATCTATGATACCGCCGACTCCAAATCGCTGCTCAAACAGATACTCAAAGAGCAACAGTTGGACGAGAAAATATATAAGGTGGGCAATGTGCTCGGACGTATATCCGGAGCAAAAAATATGCTCATTTCCTCCGAAGAATACGCACGCAACCGCGATTTCTACAAAGCCGATTCCGAGGCGCGTATGTATAAGATGGCGGAGGTCTATAAAGCCTATCAAGTGCGGCTGAAAGCCGCCAATGCTATGGATTTTGATGACTTGCTGGTGAATATGAATACTTTGATGGAGCAGAATTCTGAAGTGCGGGACAAGTATCAGCAGGCGTTCCGGTATGTGCTGGTGGACGAGTATCAGGATACCAACTATGTGCAGTATCTGTTGGTAAAACACCTTGCGGAGCCGCAAAACCGCATTTGCGTGGTGGGCGACGATGCACAGTCAATCTATTCGTTCCGCGGGGCGGATATACGCAATATACTGGGTTTCCAACGGGATTATGCCAATGCGCATCTCTATAAATTGGAGCGCAACTACCGCTCCACGCAGACTATTGTCAATGCTGCCAACTCGCTCATTCACCACAACGAGCACCAGATACCCAAGGAGGTCTATTCCGAGAAAGAGGAGGGACAACGGATCGATATCAACGCCTATATGTCCGACCGCGATGAGGGTGAAGCCGTAGCCAAAGCCATCGGCAAAGACCATACGCTCTTCCATCGCGACTACAACGATATGGCTATCCTCTACCGCACCAATGCGCAGTCGCGGGCGTTTGAGAACGAACTGCGCAAACGCAATATCCCCTATCGTATCTATGGAGGCACATCCTTCTATCAGCGCAAGGAGATCAAAGATGCCATCGCCTATTTCCGTCTGGCTGTCAATCCGCTGGACAACGAGGCGCTGATGCGTGTCATCAATTTCCCTGCCCGCGGTATAGGCGACACCACGCTTCGCAAGGTGTCCGATACGGCGGTAATGCACGGCATCAGTATGATGGACGTGGTGTCGCACCCTATGGAGTGCTCGCTGCCCGTACAAACAGCCACAGCAAGGAAACTCATTCTTTTTTCCGACCTGATAGCACGCCTTCGCGAGGCGGCGGAGACCAAGGATGCCTACGAGTTCGCCGAGATGGCACTCGGGCAGTCAGGGGTGCGCACCGCCGCTATGCTCGACCGCACGCCCGAGGGTATCGACCGTGCGGAGAACCTGCAGGAGTTGCTCAACGGCATTCACGAGTTTGTCGATAAACGTACCGAGGAGGGCGTTTCGTTTACACCCATCACCGATTTCCTCGCCGAAGTGTCGCTCCTGACCGACCAGGACGAGAACCTCACCGACCCAACCGCACGCGTAACGCTTATGACTATCCACGCCGCCAAGGGATTGGAGTTCCCGATAGTGTATATCGTCGGTATGGAGGAGAACCTGTTTCCCTCGCAATACTGCGTCAAGCCGAGCGAGATAGAGGAGGAGCGCCGTCTGCTCTATGTGGCGATGACGCGTGCTATGGAGCAATGCCACCTGTCGTATGCACGCCAGCGTTTCCGCAACGGACAGGTTACCTTTACTTCCCCGTCGCGTTTCCTCAACGACATCGACCGGCACTATCTCGAGGTGGCAGCACCGCAAGCGGCGCAACCGCTGTACGACCGTCCGCGCTGGGGAAACAACACATGGGCGGACGACAACTATACCAAGCCCGCATTCTCCAAACCGCTCAAACCCGTACAAAGCGCGATGAAATCAAGCGATATAGATACTGCGGCTTTCCCCGCCGGATGCCGTGTTTTCCATCGGGTCTTCGGGGAGGGGACAGTGCAGCGGGTCTATAATGAGAACGACAATGACAAGATAGACATACTCTTCGACACCAAGGGGCAGAAAACCCTGCTGCTCACGTATGCGAAGTTGGAAAAGAGGTAAAAGCCTCTGTTAATTGCCATTAATTTATCGTTAATTATAAGAATGAAACGGACGGGTCTCATAGTGTGTTTTCTGTGTGTGGCGTTTGCTTGGGCAAGTGCCGCCCCCGCACGCTTGGACTCGTTGATGCTACGGGTGGAGAATGGCGATACGGTTTATCTCGCATATCTCCACGACGTGTATATCTACCCCCCACTCAAATTCAAGAACAAACGGCAGGAACGCTTCTACTGGCGCACCGTGCGTGATGTCAAGAAAACGCTGCCTTATGCCAAGATGATCAGCAAGGATATGGAGTTTGCCGATGAGGAACTGGCAAAGATACAGGACCCCAAGGAGCGCAAACGCTGGTGGAAAAAATACGAGAAATACCTGTTTCTGAAGTACGAAAAGGATTTTCGCGGAATGTATGCCTCGCAGGGGCAGATGCTGATGAAACTGATGGACCGCGAGAGCGACCGCACCAGTTACGAACTCATACGCCAATACCGCGGCAAGGCGAGTGCCAACTGGTGGCAGTTCGTGGCCAAACTGTTCAAAAACGACTTGAAAGAAGGGTACGATGCCCAAGACAAAGACAAGATTGTTGAGCGTGTCATCAATCTGGTTGAGGCGGGACAGTTGTAAAAGATTTAGGATTAAAAATATTATTTCTTTTGTGTGTTTGAGTAAAATATAGTAATTTTGCGGCAGCAAGTTGCATTAAATGAAATTTTTAAGGTAACGTGCTAATACATTTTTTATAAAAGGCGTTTATTGACGCTTGTTTTGGTATCCTGAAATCTGGAAAATTTCGTACACTCAAGACAAGATTGCAATAAATGTCCATTGGTGTGTATGAATGTACTATAACTTCTTATGAAGGAATGGTATCTTGTACATATCGGGCGTGGACAATTGTTGTTTATTCTTGTGTACAAGGTATTTCCAGAACCTCAGGATAAAGAATAAGCAGAGATAGTGGCTCCACGCTTTTTGTTTATTCTGATTTGTGGGAACAGGAGCCTCCCTACCTAAAAACAAATGTATTATGAGAACACATTCTGTTCTGTATGGCACACTGATTTTGTGTGCTGGTATGTTGGCTTCTTGTGTAACAACCTACAAGTATGTACAAATCTGTACGGCTAAATCGATTGACAATGCAACAACCGCTCAAAGCACTGAAGAGGGTTTGCTGTACGAGAATGAAGATTGTATCGTGAAATATAATCTTTGGAGCAATGGCGGTGATGCCGGTTTTGTATTTTATAACAAGACAAACAAAGTAATTCATATCAACCTAAGTCAAACATTCTTAATGAAAAACGGAGTAGCGTATGATTATTATACCCCGCAAACAATCACCAAAACAAGCAGTAGTAGCGTAGGTGTTGCTACATCGGCAACCTATGCGAAGTCGTATTCCGCAGCGGAGCATGCTGCTGCAGGCGCGAAAGTAGGTGCTGCAGCCACGAATGGTAGTGTTGCCGTTGGTGCAAGTAAATCTGCTGCTGTTGGTGCATCGTGGGGTGCTGCTATATTTGGAAGCCTGACCGTAACCAATACGGCAAGTTATGGTGCAGCAACCAGTGTTGCAACCACAGAACAACCGATTTTGTCTATTCCTCCGAAATCCTCAAAAGTAGTATCAGGTTATGCTATTTCAAAAGGTTTGATACTCGATTGCGACTTGAATAAATATCCTGCTAATTCTTCTAAATTAACATTCAATGAAGAGAATTCACCTTTGACATTTGCCAACTATATCACCTATTCTGTCGGAGAACAGCAAGAAAATAAAGTCATCGAAAACAAGTTCTACATTGCAGAAGTTGCCAATTATGCAGAACCTTATATTCTAAAATATACAGAGCGGGCAAAAACGTGCGAAAATGTTTTGTCGCCGGAAGAAAAACAGCAGCAAAAATATGCACCACAGATATATGACGCATATATCAATGTAACAGGTGAAAACAATTTCTATACCACATATTCCGTTGATAGCAAAACCAGATTATATATCAGACCTAAAGGTGAGAAACGGTATTCTTGGAATAATTACTATGAAGGCTATTTGGAATATCAACCATTAGTACCGAAAATGTAGTATAAAAATATAAAAAGAAAGCGTAAGTCTTGGGTTTGCGCTTTCTTTTTCATTACGATAGCACTAGCAACGATTATTTGCTGGGATGTAGATATGTTCTTGTTAGCAATGTAAAGACTTCCGGCGCGGCACGTGTTGTGCTGCCGGATAAGGTTTTGATGGTCTTGTTTTTTATACTTCTCGTTATCCTTTCACTCATTATTTCTTCAATGTTTCTTGCCGCTTTGCGGCAAAGAAACACATTGGGTAAACAGAAATTCTCAATCTGGTTGAGGCGGGACAGTTGTGAAATAGGCGTCCTGCTCTTGTATCAGCACCTTAAATTTGCGTATCTGTATCCAGAGCATTATCGCCGCAGTGATGGCTGACAGGGTGTCGCTAACCGGCATACTCCACCATACACCGGGCAGCGGATCGTTTGTAAACAGCAGCGGCATCAGCAGCGTCAGCGGAATCAGATACAGCACCTGGCGTGTCAGGCTCAGGAAGATCGCCTTGCCCGCCATACCGATACTGGTAAACAGGTTGCCTGCCACCATCTGAAATCCGACAACCAGCATCGAGCAGCAGATAATCCGCATAGGCGTTACCGACTGCGCAATCAGTGCGTGGTCGTGGGTAAAAACCCGCACTACCAACTCGGGGCAGAACTCTCCCAATACAAAGACAATACTCGTAGTAATGGTAGCGCAGATAGCCGTCAGTTTGAACGCACGTAGCATACGGTGATACTGCTTCGCACCGTAGTTGAATCCCACAATAGGCTGCATCCCTTGGTTCAATCCCATCACAATCATCGCAAACACAAACACCACGCGGTTGATAACCCCATACGTAGCAATCGCCATATCCCCGCCGTAACGCTTGAGTTGGTTGTTGATGATAATCACCACAAAACAACTCGCCAAATTGGTCAGAAACGGCGATAGCCCCACCGACAACGCCTGCAGCGTAATATGCTTGTCTAATTTCCATATATGGCGGTGGAAATGGATCAGTTCTTTCGGGTTGCAGAATATCGTAAACTGCCAAACCACGGCTATTGCCTGCGAGATGACCGTCGCCAAAGCCGCCCCGCGCACTCCCATATCTAATAGGAAAATAAAGATTGGATCGAGTATGATGTTCACCGTAACGGCGATAATCGTCGAGGTCATCGCTATCTTCGGGTGCCCCATCGAGCGTAATATATTGTTCAATCCGTAGTACACGTGGGTGAGGATATTGCCCCATAGGATAATCTCCATATACTGCCGTGCGTACTCCAGCGTGTCATCGCTTGCTCCGAAAGCACGCAGAATGGGCTCTAGCCACAATAAACCGACCACCATAATGAGTGCGCCTAGTATCAGGTTGAGTACCAGCACATTGCCCAATACTTTATTTGCTGACTCGTAGTCTTTTTCGCCTAATTTGATAGCCAGTACCGTGCTGGCTCCCACACCCACCAGACTGCCGAAAGCGGCGCATATATCCATAAACGGTTTCGCCACCGTCAGCGCGGACAATGCCAGCGAGCCGCAGCCGTGTCCGATATAGATTGTGTCCACTATATTGTATAGCGAACTTGCCGTCATCGCTATGATGGCGGGCAATGCGAACCGCATCAGCAGTTTGCCGATCGGTTCCGTGCCAAGAGCCGTAGTATTGTTAACAGCCATTAAATCTTCCGTGCAATCTCATCGAATATCTTTGCAGCAGGATGCCCCTCTTGCATAGCGATCGGCTCACCGTCATCGCCCGCTTCGCGGATACTCTGCACTAATGGAATCTGTCCGAGCAAGGGAACCCCGAGTTCCTCCGCTAGGTTCTTTCCCCCGTCCCGTCCGAAGATGTAATACCGGTTGTTCGGCAGTTCGGCAGGCGTAAACCACGCCATATTCTCTATGATGCCCAATACCGGCACATTGATCTTCTCGTTCCGGAACATATCCACGCCTTTGCGGGCATCCACCAATGCCACGGGTTGCGGTGTCGTTACCACTATCGCCCCTGTCAGGTGGAGCAGCGAAACCAAGGTCAGGTGTATGTCCGATGTCCCGGGCGGCAGGTCTATGAGAAAATAGTCCAACTCGCCCCAGTGTACATCTTCTATCAGTTGCTTGAGTGCGTTGCTTGCCATACCGCCGCGCCATACCACCGCCGAGGCGGGGTCAACGAAGAAACCGATTGACAGCATCTTCACCCCGTACTGCTCTATCGGCTCGATGAGCGTGCGTCCGCCCTCTTCCACCGACACGGGACGGCAGTCCTCCGTATGGAACATCTTCGGCATACTCGGCCCGTGGATGTCCGCGTCAAGCAGCCCCACGCGCTTGCCTTGCCGTGCCAGCGCAATAGCCAGGTTGGCGGTAACCGTCGATTTGCCCACACCGCCTTTCCCGCTGTGAATGGCGATGATCTTCTTCGCTTTCAAAGGTGATTTCTCCTCCTGCGGCGACAGGTTCTGTTTGCGGAATTTCGTATGGATATGTACGGCGGCATTGGCGTCCGCGTATGTCTGTATCGCCACCTCCGCAGCCTTCACCACCGATTTTATAAACGGGTCGTTGTCCTTCTCGAAGATAAGCGAGAAACTCACCTCCAGCCCGCTGATGCGGATGTCGTCTTCGAGCATTCCGCTCTCTATCAGGTCTTTTCCCGTCCCCGGATAGCGCACATGGCGCAAAGCGTCTATTATCTGTTGTGGGTACATATCGCAGTGCGGCACATACTATGCCGCAAGATAGATCAATTCAATATACGTATAATTGCCTTACTTTTCCGCCGTAGGCGAATAAGATTTAGGGCAATTTATGGATGTAAAATAATAAAAGATTTACTTGGATTTCTTGCCGCTTTGCGGCAAAGGAACAAACGTTCACGGTTCTATCCAACTCCTTAGAATCTGTAGCGTACTGAAGCCACCAATGCCCAGTCGAAGAACGACAGGTGATAGTTGTCATTGAACGCCACGCCGTAACCGGGACGGAAATCCAGCGACAAGTCCACCGGCGCATCAAACACTATCTCTGCACCCGCAATGGCGTTCAATCCGAACTTGCCCAATATGGGCGAATTATTTACATAATTCCCTACGCGCACAGAGTACAGATCGCTGCACAGACCTAAACTCAAACCGCCACCGGCATACCAGTCCACACGCCCTTCGTCGAACTCGCCGATGGTGTTCTGATATACTACATTCGGGTTGATTTCAAAGGTGTACATACTCATCTGACCGGTATAGTTGCCGTCCCCCGCAACGGTGGACAACAGGCGCACACCCAAATCGCCTTGCAATGCCAGATGCTCCACGCCGAGTACAAAACCTTTGTATGAAACGCCGTACATACTACCTACCATCCCGCCGATACTGTTCTTATAGTCCTGTGCCGGCAAGGCGAAAACACACAGACACAGCACTACAGTGAGAATATACTTTTTCATATAATTACAAATTACAAATTACAAATTACCCTACGGCTGCCCCGTTCTTTACCGGTGCGGACACTGTCGTTACCACCAATTTGCCGTCGGCATCCACTGCCGACAGTATCATTCCTTCCGACTCGATACCCATCATCTTGCGCGGCGGGAAGTTGGCAATAAACAGCACCTGTTTGCCCACCAGCACTGACGGGTCGGGGTAACTCTGCGCTATACCCGACAGTATCGTGCGCCCGCCCATACCATCGTCTATTCGGAACTGCAGCAACCGGTCGGATTTCTTTACGTTCCCGCACGCCAACACCGTACCTACACGTATATCCGCTTTGCCGAAGTCGTCTATGGTCGTGGCGGCTTTTATCTCCGTCGGACGCCAGTTCTTCAATGCCTCGGCCTGTGCTGCGGCTTCGTTCTCCGCTTTGATACGCGCCAAGCGGTCAAGTTGCGCTTGAATGGCATCGTCCTCTATCTTCTCAAACAGCAGCGACACCTCGCCCAACTGATGTCCGGCGGGCAACAGGTCAATCGACCCTAATTGCGCCCACTCGGCGTGCTTTATATTCAGCATCTTGCGCAGTTTCTCCGACGAGAACGGCAGGAAAGGCTCAAATGCAATACTCAGGTTGGCGGCAATCTGCAACGCCACGTTCAGCACCGTCGCTGTACGCGCCATATCCGTCTTGGCGAGTTTCCACGGCTCCATATCCGCCAGATACTTATTGCCGATACGTGCGAGGTTCATCGCCTCTTTCTGTGCATCGCGGAAGCGGAAATTGTTGAGCAATTCCTCCAACTGTCCTTTGATATTGCAAAAATCCGCTATCGTCTGACGGTCGTACTCGGTCAGTTCACCGGCTGCCGGCACCTTGCCGCCGAAGTACTTGCCGGTCAGCACCAACGCGCGGTTTACAAAGTTGCCGTATATCGCTACCAACTCGTTGTTGTTGCGGGCTTGGAAATCCGCCCACGTAAAGTCGTTGTCTTTCGTCTCCGGCGCATTGGCGGTCAGCACATAGCGCAACACGTCCTGCTTGCCGGGGAAATCCGCCAGATACTCGTTGAGCCATACCGCCCAGTTGCGCGAGGTGGAGATCTTGTCGCCCTCTAGGTTCAGAAACTCGTTGGCAGGCACGTTGTCGGGCAATATATACGACCCGTCCGCTTTCAGCATGGCGGGGAACACGATGCAGTGGAATACGATGTTGTCCTTGCCGATGAAGTGTATCAGCCTGGTGCTGTCGTCTTTCCACCATGTCTCCCATTTGCCGTATTTCTCAGGCTGGGCGTCGCATAGTTCCTTCGTGTTCGAGATGTAGCCGATCGGCGCGTCGAACCATACGTACAGCACCTTGCCTTCCGCCCCCTCTACGGGCACGGGGATACCCCAGTCCAAGTCGCGCGTTACGGCACGCGGCTTCAGTCCGCCGTCCAGCCACGACTTGCACTGCCCGTACACATTCGGACGCCACTCTTTGTGGTCTTCCAGTATCCATTTCTCGAGCCATTGCTGGTACTGGTCAAGCGGCAGATACCAGTGTGTCGTCTCTTTCTTCGTCAGCGGGTTGCCGTTTACGGCGTTGTACGGGTTGATCAGTTCGTCCGGCGATAGCGTCGCACCGCATTTCTCGCACTGGTCGCCGTAAGCCCCTTGCGCATGGCAGCGAGGGCACTCGCCGCGGATATTCCTATCGGTCAGAAACTCCTGCGTCTCGGGGTCGTAGAACTGCTCCGTCGTCTTTTGGATGAACTTCCCGTTGTCGTATAGTTTGCGGAAATAGTCCGACGCAAACCGCTGGTGTATCTTGCTCGTGGTGCGCGAATAGATGTCAAACGAGATACCGAACTGCTCGAATGAGGTCTTGATCAGGTTGTGGTACCGGTCCACTACCTCTTGCGTGGTGATCCCCTCCTTGCGGGCGCGGATCGTTACGGGCACACCATGCTCGTCGCTACCGCCCACAAACAGCACTTGCTCCCCGCGCAGACGCAGGTAGCGCACATAAATATCCGCAGGCACATATACGCCGGCCAAGTGGCCGATATGCACCGGTCCGTTGGCATACGGCAGGGCTGCGGTAACTAAAGTTCGTTCAAAAGCCATATCAGTTTAATTGCAGTGGGTTATGGTTTATACTCAATATGTTAAAACGTATGCTTCTATACATTTTAGCCCGCAAAATTACTGCTTTTTTCTGATATGTGCAAATCGCTGTCCGTCTCCTTTTCTATTCCTCCTCTTAGTCCGTTTACTGTACTGTCCAATAACAAATGCAATTTTGTGCAAAGTTAGTGAAAATAATTGAA
>ERZ808259.428-NODE-428-length-18642-cov-4.008339_pt1 | contig 18642 bp, 15 predicted proteins | sample MGYA00521279_ERZ808259 | MGnify/ENA primary metagenome ERZ808259 (study PRJEB31516, sample SAMN03275586) | gut metagenome | biome: mammalia-associated habitat; material: feces | host: Papio cynocephalus | place: Kenya | collected 2012-07-27 ... | reverse complement strand
CGCCACACGCATATCAGCTATGTTCCACACGCCGTTTCACGCGGCATGCAAAACTACTTCAAGTACCGCTTGAACACATGCTCCAGAATCGGCGAATGCAGCATCAGCATCGTGCCATAGCCGAGCACCAGCAGCAGGAACAGGCCCTGTGGCATGTACAGCCAGCTGCCGATGATTAACGCAATGAACACCGCATCGATGGCGATCAACGCCAATGTATGACCGATATTGCTCACGCCGAACACGAACGCATTGCCCAGCGTGTGCCAGAACGAATTCTCGAAGCGGGCCTGCAGCGCCCAGATCCATTCAAAACCGATCAGCCATACGATGCTCAACGCGAATTTCGGAATCAGCAGCGGCGTGATCTGCAACACGACCCACGAATACACGCTGAACGCGCCGGTGACGCCGAAAATCAGCCAATACCCGGTCGCTTTCGTGAAATTCGAACGGAACGCGGAGAAATAATTGCGGGTCGCCGTGCCTTCTCCGGAAAGCGTGCGGCGGGTGGCGTCATGGCCCGCGGCCAGCGCCGCTCCAATCGTGATGATCGGGATGCTGGTCGCCAGCATGAGGATGTTGATCCAAATCGCGTCGACCGCGTCACTGAGGCCGCGCATAAAGCCGGAATCCGGCGAAAGAAACTTCATATGCCCTAGCTTACCTGATATGTCGGCAATCGTTATCACGATGCCGGGAACCTTGAATATGACATATAAAATGTAAGCAGTACGCTGTTGCTGCGCATGGAGTCTATCCGGACTCTTTGCGAGTGCGATGCTATCGTTTTCATTAATGGACGTTGCTTTACGGGGAAAGGATGATATGACCGCGAACAACCTTCACGACGATTGGTGGAAACAGGCCGTCGTCTACCAGATCTATCCGCGCAGCTTCAAAGACGTGAACGGCGACGGACTGGGCGATATCGCCGGCGTCACCGAGAAAATCGGCTACCTGCGCGATCTCGGCATCGACGCGATCTGGCTGAGTCCGTTCTATCCATCCGATCTTGCCGACGGCGGATACGATGTGATCGATTACCGCGACGTCGATCCGCGCCTCGGCACCATGGATGATTTCGATGCGATGACGGCCGCCGCGCATGAGGCCGGTATCAAAGTGGTCGTCGACATCGTGCCGAACCACACGTCGAACAGGCACCGGATGTTCCTGGCGGCGCTCGCCGCGGGTCGCGGATCCGCCGCGCGTGACCGCTACATCTTCCGCGAGGGACGCGGTGAGAACGGCGAATTGCCGCCGAACGACTGGCAGTCGCTGTTCGGCGGTCCGGCGTGGGAGCGCGTCGAAGACGGTCAGTGGTACCTCCATCTGTTCGCCAGGCAACAGCCGGATTTGAACTGGAAGAACCCGGATGTGCATGGGGAATTCAAGAAGACGTTGCGGTTCTGGTCCGACCACGGTACCGATGGGTTCCGCATCGACGTCGCGCATGGCTTGGCGAAGGATCTCGATTCCATGCCGCTTGCCGATATGGATCCGAAGGCCGTGCAGAAGCAGGTTCCCGACGGAGGCTTCAGTCCGTTGTGGGACCGTCCTGAGGTGCATGATATCTACCGCGAATGGCGCAAGGTCTTCAACGAGTACGATCCGCCGCGGTTCGCGGTGGGCGAGGCATGGGTGAAGGCGTCCTCGCAACATCTGTACGCATCCACCGACGAATTGGGGCAGGTGTTCAATTTCGAATTCGCGGAAGCCAACTGGTTCGCCGACGAATTCCGCCAGGCCATCGCGGACGGCCTGGCCTCCGCGGCGCAGACCAACGGCTCCACGACCACATGGGTGATGAACAACCACGACGTGCCGCGCAGCCCGTCCCGGTTCGGCCTTCCCCAGGTGAAGGGCGCTCCCTACCATCAGCTTGCGCATGACTGGCTGCTGCGCGATGGCGGCACCTATCCGGAGGATCGTGCGCTCGGCACGCGCCGCGCCCGCGCCGCCGCACTGATGGAAATGGGGCTTCCCGGTTCCGTGTACGTGTACCAAGGCGAGGAACTGGGCCTGTTTGAGGTGCCGAATATTCCATGGGACCGTCTGGAGGATCCCACGCCGTTCAATACGCGCCGCAACTTCACCGACAAGGGACGTGACGGTTGCCGCGTGCCGATTCCGTGGATTGCCGCCGATTGCGGCGAACCGGCTTCGTGGAACAAGGATTTCATCACCGGCGGAACCTTCGGATTCGGTCCGGACAGGCGTGCGGACGGTTCCGCTCCCACCGACGCGCATCTGCCGCAGCCAGCATGGTTCAAGGATTTCGCGGCCGACGTCGAAGCGTCTGATAAGGAGTCAATGCTCGCGCTGTATCGCAGATTGCTGAAACTGCGCCAGACGGTGTTGACCGCGACGCGTGACACGTCGGCGGAGCTGCTGGACCTGGGCGATTCAGTGGTCGCGTATTCCCGTCCGGCCACGGAAGGGCGTCGTTTCATGTCGGTCACGAATTTCGGCTCCACGCCGATAGCGCTGCCGTCCGATGCGGTCGCCGTCGCGAGCTCCGTCCCCCTGACCGAAGATGGGCGTTTGGAAAGCGATGCGTCCGTCTGGTTGCTACTGGGCTGATGACCGACGCGCCTGCCGATAGCCATATGGTCGGTGGCTGCACGGCGTAGCCGCTAATCATGCGCCCGTCCGGATGGCGAAGCCGTGGACGATAATCCACGGCTTCGCCATCCGGACGGGCGCGATGCATATATGCCAGCGGTATTGTGGCGACGGCGCGGTGCCAAGGTACGCTATCGCCGAATGCGCGTGGAATCTATTTCCCGCCATTCATAATCGCGGCCAATGATTGCACGCGTGGTAGATCGAACACCTCATCGGTATGCACCACACGATGATGCTCGTCGGCAAGCGGCACGCGCCAATTGCAGTATTCGGAGGACGTGCCCGGCTGGTTCTGCGAGCGGGTCTCGCCCACGCCATCCACCAGCGCGGCCTGCAACAGCACGGACGGCGAATCAGTGAGCATTGTGTGCATCGCCTCGACGATGTCTTGGATATGATCGTCGACGTTCGCCGCGGTCTCCGGCGTGATGAGGCCGCTTGCCGTCAGCCGGTCCAGCATGGCCTGCCGTTCCGCGGCCGCGGAGGCTTGGAACTCCTCGACCGGTTCGGAAAGCAGATGCAGCCTCTCGCGTAGTTTGACATGCTCGAATTGCAGGTAGCCTGCGGTTGGCGGCAGATCATGCGTGGTGACGGACGCCAGCGCGTACTTGCGGTACGCGGACGGGTCGGCATAGGGGTCTCCGGCGTTGGGGGAGTCGTCCACGCGGGCGAACCATTCCACCACGCAGCCCAGCAGACCATGTTCGGCAAGCACCGTGCGCACGTAATCCGGCACGGTGCCGAGGTCCTCGCCGATGACCAGCCCATTCGCGCGCGTCGCCTCGATGGTGAGAATCGCGATCATCGCCTCGTGATCATAGGCGACATACGCTCCGCCGCGCGCGCCCTCGCCTTGCGGAATCCACCACAGGCGGAACAATCCAAGCACATGGTCAATGCGTATCGCGCCCGCATGGGAGAACATGGTATGCACCATGTCGCGGTACACCGCATAGCCGGTTTCGGCCAGGTGCTTCGGATTGAACGGCGGCTGGCCCCAATCCTGCCCCTGTTGGTTGTAGAAATCCGGCGGACAGCCCACGGTGACGCTGCCGACGGCGAACCGTTCGGGATTCCACCACACGTCCGCGCCGAGCGAATGCACGCCCACGGCCATATCCTGAATCAGACCGAGCGCCATGCCGCTGTCGCGGGCCGCACGCTGCGCGTCGGCCACTTGCCCATCTGCGATCCATTGCAACCAGCATTCGAAGTCGACCATGTCGGCGTGGTCGCGCATCAATGCGGCCACTTCCGGCGAATCGCGGTTCGTGTCATGGAACCACATGCTTTCCCAGGGCGCTCCCCAAACCTGGAAGGCCACGGACCATGCGGCGAACGCCTGAAGATCAGATCCTGCGGTCCGCTTGAACGCATCGAATGCGGCCTGGCGTTCGGCGGAGCGCGGCACGGCGTAGATGAGTCGCAGCGCCTGGCGCTTGTGCCGCCACGCGGAATTGATGTCCATCGGCTCCGCGCTGTCGTTGGCCGGCACGACCTCGTTGTGCAGCCGCTCCACTTCGGCTTCGCCCTCCGGGGTGAGCCGCGCGTACTCCGGAATGTTCTGCGGGCGGATATAGGTGACGTTGAGGAAGCGTCGGGACTCCGGCAGATACGGCGAAGGCTCAAGCGGCTCGACGGGCGCGGTGGCATGGATCGGATTGATCAGCATGAAATCGGCGTGCGACTTCTTTGCCGCGTCGATGAGCAATTCCCGCAGGTCGCCGTAGTCGCCCACGCCCCAGGATTGCGCGGAACGGATGGAATACATCTGCGTCATCCACCCCCAGCGCTGTCGTTCCGACACCGAGGTGGGCGGCGTGATGCGCGTCGGCGCGCAGATGAGCGTGGCATCGCCATGCCGCGTTCCCGCTTCGACGTGCAGGGTATGGTATCCCACCGGAATATCGTCGGGCAGATTGAGACTCAACGTGCCGTCATCCTGTTCGATGAGGTGGGTACGAAGACCGCCCATGTAGGGTGAGCCGTCCTCAAGCGTCAGGCGGAGCGTCACGTCGTCGCCCTGCGCGCGGATCGGCGTGCTGGCGGGCTTCCCGACGAATTTCACGATGGTCGGCTCGACCAATGTGTCGGCGATGCGCCGTCTGGCCGCCGCGTATGAGGTGGCGATCGCCTCGTTGCTGGATGCGTCCACGCCGAGGGCGGCCAGCACGGAGACGAGCACCTCGTCGCGAATTTCCACGTAGGTGCCGAGCTGATCGATATAGGAAGTGGCGATGCCGTTGAGTTTGGCAAGTTGGATGAGCGGACGTGCGATTCGTTCCGCGCTTTCGGTGTGCTGGGGTGCTGCCATGCCGTCCCTTCTTTCCCGGGTCGTTCCTGACCGATGATGCTGTTTTGCGGGGGCCGCGCGCTTCGGTGCGCCGGTCGGATATATCAATGAATATAGCATGGGATGACATCGTTTGCAACATGGATATGATGTGAATACGTGTTGTAAATACTGTTTATATGTGAGAAAGACTATGTAATGAGTGGTCTTTTATGTATTTTCTATGCAGAACGTTTGCAATGTTGTTCATAGGTACCCCCGAAATCACGAAGTTGCGGTAGTCTGGATGCAATGACGATTGCAATGCGGCCGTCGTCATGGAAAGCAATCAGGCAATGATGCCGGCGACGATGCCGGCGAAAGGATCTGTTATGGAAAGCATGACGCATATTCCCCGATATGAGGTGGTGTTTTTCGATTTATACGGAACGTTGGTCGATATTCAGGTCGATATGCAGGTGGACGCCGCATGGCGGGCGCTTTTCGAAACGGCGCGGGCATTGGGCGCCGAATACGAATCGGTGGCGGCGCTTCGCAATCGATTCGAGCAATTGGAGGCCCGTGAAATGGTGCACCAGTCGAACCATGCCATCGTGCGTAATGGCTGTGGGGAATTCAATGTGCTGCCGGTGTACCGGTCGCTGTTGATGAACCGCAGCGACGAGGCAGAGCGACGATTGGCCTTGCCGCAGGCCGCGGAAAAAGCCGCTTGGTCGTTCCGGCGCGGCGCCATCAGCGGACTGCGGGCATATCCCGGCGCGATTGATGCGATTACGCGGCTGCAGGAGGCCGGTGTGGTCGTGGCGCTGTTGTGCAACGGCCAATCATGCTATGTCCGGCCCGAACTCGATGTCACAGGCCTTGCGGGCGTCCTCGACGACGTCATCATCTCCAGTGAGGAGAAAATCCGCAAACCTTCCAAAGACCTGTACATGCTGGCCCTCGACCGCGAATTCGTCGTCGCAGGCAAGGCATTGGTCGTGGGCAACAGCGAAGAGCGTGACGTGGTCGGAGCGCAATCCATGGGAATCGACGCCGTGTATTTTCATACGGCGTCATCGCCCGCCGGCGACCATGAGACGTCGGAATCCGCGGTGCGGTCGTTCTTGGGAGCCGATTTCGAGGGATTGCTTCGATACGTGTTGCGCGAGAATCCTGAATGATCGGACGCGGACGATGCATGGGTGGCGCGCGGATATGCGGCGGATATGCGGACGTGCAGGCGTGCGGACATGTGGACATGCGGGAGCGTGCGCGTATATGCGGACGTGCGGACGTGCAGGCGTGCAGACGTGTGGGCGTGCGCGGATATGCTTGGGCGCCACCGACGAACTCAGTGTGGCGCGCGAGCGGGCGGGCGATGTGTGCGCGGATGATATGTGTGCGCGGACATGCGGGCGTGCGCGAGTTGAAGACCGCCGAGAATGGCGTATCATGGCATACACTTCGGCAGAGTTGACGGCCTGACCATTCAGGCATGATGAAGAGAGGAAAACCAGCTCGCCGCGTCTTTCCACAGGCGGAAAGACGCGGCCTGAACATGCTGGGAACCGCAAAGGGGCAGGATTTATGGATACAACGGATGAAGACCATGGCTATCGCATGATTCGGCAATCCTCGCGGCGGCGGGTCGCGCTGCTGATGAACGAAGGCATCACCAGCTGGTTCAACGACGAGGTGTTCGCCGGCATCGACTCCGTGATGCATGACGAGGGATATGCCGTGTCGCTGTTCCAGCATGTCGACACCGGTGAAAGCCGACGTGAATTCTTCGCGGACCTGCGAAAAGACGATGACTGGGCCGCGGTGTTCGTCGCTTCGTTCGCCGTGGACCCGGAAGAGGTGAGACGACTCGGCCCGGCGCGCGCGCCGATCATCGGCATCAATACGTCGTCGGAAGAGGGTTTCGATGCCACAATCTCCATAGATGACGAAGAGGGAATGTACGAGGCGGCCCTGCACCTCATCGAACTTGGACATAACAAGATAGTGTATCTGTGCTCCGATGCCGTCGATTCCATCCATTCCTCCATCGATGCAAGAAGACGAGGCTTCGTCCGCGCTTGCCGGACCGCGGAACATTCGCACGATCTTCGATGGCGTGTCATTTCCTTGCCGCGTGGCGGCTCGTCGGTGGAATCGGCGCTTGATTCGCTGATCGCGCTGAACGAGTTTCCCGACGCGATATGCTGCCAATCCGACACGATCGCGATTCCTTTGTTGCTGCGGTTGCATCGTTACGGCCGGCACGCGCCGACCGATTATTCGATCATCGGTTTCGACGATTCCACGTATGCGGATGAGGCGGATCTGACCACCATGCGTCAGGATCCGTTCGCGATGGGGCGCATTGCCGCGTGGAAGGCGCTGAAGCTCATAGCCGGCGAGACACCGGAACGCCCTTACGAGATTGTGCGCGCGAGATTGGTCCAGCGCGGCACGGATTGCGAATGCTGCGAAACCTGCGATGCCCGGCCCTTGGCTGCCGCCCCATATTTGTAGGACTCGTGTGGGCCTAGGGTTTGTGCAGGCCCGAGATTTGTATGGGCTTGGGCTTTTGTGCAAGTCTCAATAGGCTCTGTAAGGTGATGTTCCAAATGGTCTTCGTACAGGCGAAGTTGCTTGTTTTTGGCTTATTTTGGCTGCTGATAGCGGGAACCGAATCGGAGCGTTTCTTCGCGCGGATGGGGTTGTCGGTCTGGCCGGGCGCGGGGAACGCGGATAGGGCGGTTTGCATGGATGGGAAACCGCCATCCCCATGCCGATTCATGCACGTAGTCTGTATCTCACTCCCAGCCCTGCTCAAGCAGTTCGCCGCGATGGCTGATTCATGCACGTAGTCTGTATAGTTGCGGGATGCAGGATTGTATGGGTTGCGCGGTGCGCACGAGCTTCATGAGATGCCTCGGATTATCGCATTTCGGATTATTTATTGAGCAGAGGATTGCGCGGGTCGTAGGCCGTATAGGGAACGTGGGGCGTACCATCTCATGCGCGCGTGGGTAGTATCGGGGCGAGGCCGATGCCGTGCGGTAACGCGCGCTATCGAATCACACGAGAGGGATGGCTGCCATGCGGAACGCGCAAAATCATGAATGGAAGGAAATCGCGAAACCGGACCGTCTGTTCGGTAATGATCCGGTTGGGCTGGATGCATCGCCCCGCGGCATCGCGGTGTTGGTGATCGTCGGTGTCGCCGTTGGACTGCTGTCCGGCATGTTCGGCATCGGCGGCGGCACGGTGATCGTGCCCGCATTGGTGTGGCTCGGACTCACACAGCGCAATGCCGCCGCGACCTCCATGATGGCGATTGTGCCGACGTCGGTTTCCGGCGTCGTGTCCTATGCGGCGGGCGGCAATGTCGACTGGCTCGCCGCGCTGCTGCTGTTCTGCGGCATGTTCGTCGGCGGGCAGATCGGCAGTTGGCTGTTGTCTCGGCTGCCGGAATTAGTGCTTCGCTGGATTTTCGTCGTGTTCCTGGTGTTCGTCGTGTCCAATCAGGTGAGCTTCATCCCTTCGCGCGACCAACGGATTTCCATGAGCGTCGCAACCGGCCTCTGCATGGTCGCATTGGGTGTGCTGATCGGCATATTGGCGGGATTGCTTGGCATCGGCGGTGGCGCGATCGCGGTGCCGGCGTTGTCGATGTTGTTCGGTGCGTCCGATCTGATCGCGCGAGGCACTTCTTTGTTGGCCATGTTCCCGAATTCGATCACCACAAGCGTCGCGAACCTGAAACGCAAGCTCGTGCATGTGAAGGCGGCTGTGATTATCGGAGTCGTCGCTGCGCTCACCGCGCCTTTCGGAACTTGGATCGCCGGTGCCGTCTCGCCGCGTACCGGCTCGGCCATGTTCGCCATCTATTTATGCGTGCTGCTGGTGCGCAGCCTGTTCGTGGCGATCAAAGCCACCCGCGCGGCGCGTCACGCTCGATAGGCTCGTCGACCGGAACGGCGCTGTCGTGCTTGTCAGACGGATATGGCGGTCCGGTATGGTTCGGTTGCGCTGGCTGTGCCGGTGGTTGTGGGTTGTACGCCCTACTGGTAGGGGGTGGTACGCCGGCCGTGCCGGTTGTGTGCCGGTCATGGCCGGTTATGGCTGTTTCACCGGGTGTATGACGGGTGATTCCTCCAGTGATTGGTGGATTTGGTCGGTTAGCGCCATTTAGGCGTACTGATTTCTCCATTGCTTGGATGTTTTGGTCGCCTGAGATGGTTCTTGGACGTCTTCTTCCTCCATTGACTGGATGGTTTGGGCGTTTTGCCGTTTGCCTAGCGGGTGTTTTCTTCCAGTCGGTGGATGTTTTGGTCGTATAAGGAGCATCTATGCGTGCCGATTTTTCCAGTCGGTGGGTGATTCGGTTGTCTGAAGTGACTTGAGCGTCTGGATTTTTCCAGTGGCTGGATGATTTGGGCATCTTATTGAAGGCTTGGTGGGTGTTTTGCTCCAGTGACTGGGTGTTTTGGTTCTTTGAATACCGCTTAAGTGTGCCGATTCCTCCAGTGGCTGGATGATTTGGTCGTGTGAGATGGTTCTGGGCGTGCCGATTTATCCAGCTGGTGGGTGATTTGGGTGTCTGGCCGTCTGCTTGGTGGGTGTTTTTCTCCGGTCGGTGGCGGATTTGGTCGTTTGGCTGATTGCTTGGTGGGTGTTTTCCTCCGGTCGGTGGCGGATTCGGTTGTTCTGCGGCGTCCTGCTGGCTGTCTGACTTGACTTCTTGACAGGTGGTTTCCGCCCGGAGATCGGCGGATTTGATGTTCTGAAAGGTACTTTGCGAGCTCAACTCGAAAAGTTGAGCGAAGTAGACTCAAGATTTTTACGAATTCGGGAATAAAAACTTGCGAACAAAAGTTGAGTGGTGTAGGCTCAAGTTTTGGAAAGCCCGAGAGGCGGTCATCCGAAACCCGGGCGAAGAACGAAAAGAACGTATAGCGAACCTATTCATAAAGGAGACATGTTATGGGACGCGCAGTTGGCATTGATTTGGGTACCACCAATTCCTGCATCGCAACTCTTGAGGGCGGTCAGCCGACCGTCATCGTGAACGCCGAAGGCGCTCGCACCACGCCGTCCGTCGTGGCCTTCAGCAAGTCCGGTGAGATTCTGGTCGGCGAAGTTGCCAAGCGCCAGGCCGTCACCAACGTCGACCGCACCATCAGCTCCGTCAAGCGTCACATGGGCACCGACTGGACCGTCGAGATCGACGGCAAGAAGTGGACTCCGCAGGAGATCTCCGCTCAGGTGCTGATGAAGCTGAAGAGGGATGCCGAAGCATACCTCGGCGAGCCGGTCACCGACGCCGTGATCACCTGCCCGGCATACTTCAACGACGCCCAGCGTCAGGCGACCAAGGACGCCGGCACCATCGCGGGCCTGAACGTCCTGCGTATCATCAACGAGCCGACCGCCGCCGCACTGGCCTACGGCTTGGAGAAGGGCAAGGAAGACGAGCGCATCCTGGTCTTCGACCTCGGTGGTGGCACCTTCGATGTGTCCCTGCTGGAGATCGGCAAGGACGACGACGGCTTCTCCACCATTCAGGTGCAGGCCACCAACGGCGACAACCACCTGGGCGGCGACGATTGGGACCAGAAGATCATCGACTGGCTCGTCGGCGAGGTCAAGAACAAGTACGGCGTCGACCTGAGCAAGGACAAGATCGCCCTGCAGCGTCTGAAGGAAGCCGCGGAACAGGCCAAGAAGGAACTGTCCAGCTCCACCAGCACCTCCATTTCCATGCAGTACCTGGCGATGACCCCCGACGGCACCCCGGTGCACCTGGACGAGACCCTGACCCGTGCGCACTTCGAGGAAATGACCTCCGACCTGCTGGGTCGCTGCCGCACCCCGTTCAACAACGTGCTGGCGGATGCCGGCATCGGCGTCTCCGACATCGACCATGTGGTCCTCGTCGGCGGCTCCACCCGTATGCCTGCCGTCAAGGAGCTCGTCAAGGAGCTTACCGGCGGTAAGGAAGCCAACCAGTCCGTGAACCCGGATGAGGTCGTGGCTGTCGGCGCTGCCGTGCAGTCCGGCGTCATCAAGGGCGACCGCAAGGACGTGCTGCTGATCGACGTCACCCCGCTGTCCCTCGGCATTGAGACCAAGGGCGGTATCATGACCAAGCTCATCGACCGCAACACCGCCATCCCGACCAAGCGCTCCGAGGTGTTCTCCACCGCCGAAGACAACCAGCCGTCCGTGCTGATTCAGGTCTACCAGGGCGAGCGTGAGTTCGCCCGCGACAACAAGCCGCTGGGAACCTTCGAGCTGACCGGCATCGCGCCGGCCCCGCGTGGCGTCCCGCAGATCGAGGTCACCTTCGACATCGACGCCAACGGCATCGTGCACGTGTCCGCCAAGGACAAGGGCACCGGCAAGGAGCAGTCCATGACCATCACCGGTGGTTCCGGCCTGCCGAAGGACGAGATCGACCGCATGGTCAAGGAGGCCGAAGCCCACGAGGCCGAGGACAAGAAGCGCAAGGAGGACGCCGAGGCCCGCAACCAGGCCGAAGCCTTCGCCTACCAGACCGAGAAGCTCGTCAACGACAACAAGGACAAGCTCTCCGATGACGTGGCCAAGGAAGTCACCGACAAGGTCAACGCCCTGAAGGAAGCCCTGAAGGGTGAGGACATCGAGAAGATCAAGAGCGCCCAGAGCGAGCTGATGACCTCCGCGCAGAAGATCGGCCAGGCGCTGTACGCCCAGCAGGGCGCTGCGGGTGCGGCCGGTGCCGCCGCGGGTGCGGCTGGCGCTGCGGGTGCCACGAATGCCGGTGCCGCAGCCGGATCCTCCGCCGATGACGACGTCGTTGACGCCGAAGTCGTGGACGATGACGACAACAAGGACAATAAGTAATCATGTCCGACTTCAACAAGGACGAATATCTGAACGACCTGCCCGACATGGATGACCTGTCGGGGCAGGGCGCTCCTGCCGGCGCCGACGCCAAGGAATCGCATGACGATCATGCCGATGCCAAGACGGACGGCGCCTCCGCCGACAAGCCCGCTGCCGATGCGCAATCGCAGCAGAAGCAGACGGGGGAGCAGACGGACAAGTCGAATGACGGCGATGACAAGGCCGACGATACGCTGACCCCGCTTGGCCAGGCCAAGAAGGAGGCCGCGGAATATCTGGAGGCCCTTCAGCGTGAACGCGCGGAGTTCATCAACTTCCGCAATCGCGCGAAGAAGGAGCAGGACCGCTTCCGCCAGCACGGCATCATCGACGTGCTGACCGCATTGCTGCCGGCGCTTGACGACATCGACCGCATCCGCGAGCACAGCGAGATGGACGATTCGTTCAAGGCCGTCTCCACCAAGATCGACAAGGCGTTCGAGAAGTTCGGCGTCGAGAAGTTCGGCGAAAAGGGCGAGGACTTCGATCCGACCAAGCATGAGGCGATTCTGCACAAGCCGGATCCGCAGGCCGAGAAGGAGACCGTCGACACCGTGGTGGAGGCCGGCTACCGCATCGGCGACCGTGTGATTCGCGCGGCCCGTGTGGTCGTGGCGTCCCCGCAGAACTGAGACGACACTGAAAAACATATGTATAGGCCCCTCGCATGAGGGGCCTAGCCTCATGGAAGGAGGCACAGCATGGCTGAGAATGAATGGTTGAGCAAGGATTTCTACAAGGTCCTCGGTGTCTCCAAGGAGGCCACTGACGAGGAGATCACCAAGGCATACCGCAAGCTGGCGCGCAAGTACCACCCTGATCTGAACAAGACCAAGGAGGCCGAGGAGAAGTTCAAGGACATCTCCGAGGCGTATGACGTGCTGAGCAACAAGCAGAACCGCCAGAAGTACGATGCGATTCGCCAGTTCGGCATGGGCGGCGCGCGTTTCGCGGGTGGTTCCGGAGCCAGCGGATTCGATGCCAGCGGATTCTCCGACATTTTCGGTTCGATGTTCGGCGGCGGCGCCGGCATGGGCGGCAACGGGTCCCGTATCCGTTTCCAGACCAACGGTGGAGGCAATCCGAATATCAACGACATCTTCTCCATGTTCGGTGGTGCTGCGGGTGCAGGCCGGAACCCGGGCGGCGCATACGGCGGCTCCTATGGATATGAGGAGGCCCCGCAGCCAGAAAATGGCGAGGATCGTCATTCGAAGGTTCGTCTGACTTTCCGTCAGTCCGTCAAGGGCGCCACCGTTTCGCTGAGCGCCGATGGGCGGAAATTCAAGACGCATATTCCCGCAGGAGTGAAGGACGGCCAGAAGATTCGCCTTGCAGGCAAGGGCAAGCCCGGCCGCAATGGTGGACGGAACGGTGACCTGTACCTGCAGATCCATGTCCCCGAAGACCCGAAATTCGCCTTGCGCAACCTCGACATCATCATGCCGTTGCCGATTACCGTGGGTCAGGCGGTGGCCGGTGCGAAGGTGTCCGCGACGGACGTCGATGGCCATGAGGTCACCTTCAAAGTGCCCGCTGGCTCGTCGAGCGGCACGGAAGTGCGCATCGCAGGCAGGGGCGTGCGGAATTCCCGCGGTGAAGGCGATTTGGTCGGTCGCGTGGAGATTCGCATTCCGGACAAGCCCGGCTTGATCGTCAGGCACGCGGCGAAGGAATTCGACAAGGCGTGCGGCGATTTCGCTGACGAACTCGCCAAGGAGCGCTGAGCGATATGACGCGCACGTCGCGCAAGCGTGCCGAGCGCCAGGCCAAGCGTCTGTATGAGATGTGCGCGTTGGCGATAGTGTCGGGGCACGCCGATCTGGATGGCGCCGACAGGGTCGGTTTCGATATCGAGCTGCCGGTGTTCTCGGTCGGTCGTGCCGGGGAACTCGCCAACGTGCATCCGCAGACGCTCCGCCAGTACGACAGGCTCGGCTTGGTGGTGCCGCAACGTACCGCTGGCGGTGCCCGCCGCTATTCCCTGCGCGACATCGCGCGTCTTGCCAACGCACAGCATCTGAGTCAGGAGGAAGGCATCAATCTGGCCGGAGTCACGCGCATCCTCGAGCTCGAAGAGGAGAACCGTGAGCTCCGCAGGCAGGTCGAACGCCTGCGCAAGCCGGCGGGAACGAGTGTGTTCGCGGCGGACGCCGATGGCGGAATCGTCGAGGTCGAACGTTCCCGCCGTGCCCGCATGTGGCGGCATCAGATTCGCGTCGATATGCGGCAGTTGCCATCACGTGACTCTTCGGAGATTTCCCGTGAAGACGATGGCAAGACGTCCACCTCGGTTGTGCTTTGGGGCGACCGATAACAAGAGGAAAATCCGAGAAAAGTATCATAAATAAGTATTTTTTGCGCCATACTCGGCTTTTTGGTATATAGTCTTCACGTGACGTGTTATTTTTGTGCAACTCCGATGGTGTGCCGGAAATAATTCTGTCCATGTACGCCATAGTCGTTTTTCTTCCGTCTGCAAGGTTGACATAGGGGAAGACGCGTTTTCTCCGTGGAAGTTCCGGAGAAATATCAGCTATGAGGCGAACGAGGAAAGGTGAGGAGTGCCATATGCCAAGAGTCGCGTTCACTGCCAAGGTCCGCAGGTATCTGGGATCTTTGGAGGCCGTGGAATCGGTCACCCAGTATCGCATCAGCTATTCCAAAAAATTCCGTGATGATTGCATGCGCCGGTATGCCGAAGGCGGTTCGCCGGCCGTGATTTTCCGAGAGGCCGGACTCGACCCGAAGATCATAGGATACAAGCGCGTCGAACGCTGCATCGCACGCTGGAAAGCGGAGGAAGCGGCGAAAGCCGAAGAACGGTCCGATGGATCGGCCGCTGGCCAGGTCGGTGCGGGTGCCTCCGAGAACCATGGGGAAGTCGGCTGCCGGGAAGCGTGATGCGGCGTCGATCGCCAAGCCGATTGCCCGGCTGATTGTCTATAGGCGCGGTGATGGAGCCGCCGCACGTGGCGGATGCAATGCCTCGCAATGCCTCGCGAAACTCCACGAACCGGAATTCACGCAAAGGCGCGAAGGTTCGTGCCATGCGCTCTCGTCGCATGCGATGTGCGCGGTGTGGCTCGTGCCGTCTAGGTCGCATCGTTCTGTTGGAATAGAAACGGAAAGCTGAAATGGAAGCCGGAGGCGACATCGTCGGCGATGGATGCATGCCGAACGGTTTGCGGAACGAAGGAGACGCGACATGGACGAATCGAAGCTGATGCTCAAAGCGGTGTTTTGGGACATGGACGGCACGTTGATTGATTCCGAGCCGTATTGGCATGCGGGCGAGATGAAGATCGCGGCGGAGCATGGCGGATACTGGGATGAGGATCTGGCCTGGCAGGGTTCGGGCACGCCGGTGCCGGACGTCGCGCGCCGCATGGTGGAGCACGGTTGCGCATTGTCGGTCGAGGAAATCGGCAAAGGCATGATTGATTACGTGGCGCAGAGGGAATTCGAACGCATACCATGGATTCCCGGCGTGGAGGACGTGCTGCGGTCGTTGGCCGCGACTGGCGTTCCTTCGATGCTGGTGACGACGTCGCCTCGTCATCTGGCGGAAAATCTTGTTGCGCAGGCTCCCGTCGGCGCATTCGCGGGATATGTGTGCGGCGATGACGATGTCGCGAAGAAACCGTCGCCGGAACCGTATCTGGAGGCCGGAAGGCGTCTCGGCATCAAGCCGGAGGATATGAGATACTGCATCGCGGTCGAGGATTCCATATCGGGATTGCGCTCCGCGGCCGCTTCCGGCGCCACCACGCTCGCACAGACCGGTTTCATACGGCTCGATAATTCCCAAGGTCCGCAGTTCGCTTCAATCGACGGATACACGGGTATCACGGCTGCCGCGCTCGACAGGTACGTGCGACAGCGCAATGAAGCGTGAGCGTGCGATGCGGGTGTTGTGAAGAAATCCCGATGATTGGAGACGATTGGCCGTCTGATGGGATGAAGACGTTGCTTCGGTTCCTTTCGACGGTTCGTTGATTGCGTGTCGGACGTTCCGATTCGCCCTATGAACGGATTCGTGAAAGATGCTTCGATGTCGTAACGCCTGTAGATGCTGCATTGCACCTGCAGGCCGCGCCTGAACAGGTGGGAAACAAAAGAAAAAGCTCGCTGCGGTGGAATGAATGCAGCGGGCTTTCGTGGAGCCGACGGTAGTCGAAACCGCGACCTCTTCGATGCGAACGAAGCGCTCTACCAACTGAGCTACGGCCCCTTGGATGTTACTCTGCTCTGCAAAGCAACATCAAGAGAGTTTAATACAAAAATGAGATTAACGCAATTTCGTAAACGCGCGTGTTGCGAAAGCCATCGCGCTTGGCGCCATGCACGATGCCGTACGTGGTACCAAGCACTGGCAATCCGCAGTGCATCGCCTACTTGGCCGCGGAATGCTCCGCCTTCTTCTTGCCGAACTTGGCCTTGAGCAGGCCGACGATCGTCGGAATCAACGACAGCACGAGAATCGCGACGATCACCAATTCGAAATGCTTCTGCACGGCCGGGATGCCGCCGAAGAAGTATCCGAGCAGCGTGAACAGTGTGGACCACGTGAGGCCGCCCAGCATGGAGAACGGCGTGAAACGGCTCCAGCGCATACCCGAAATGCCGGAGATGAACGGCATGAAGGTACGGATGAACGGGAAGAAGCGACCCAGGAACACCGCCAAAGGACCCCACTTCTCAATCATCTTCTCGGTCTTCTCGATGCGCTCCGGCGTCATCGCCTTGACTTTGCCGGATTCGATGATGCGGCGGCCGAAGAAGTGGCCGATCCAGTAGTTGCACTGGTCGCCGATGATCGGCGCGCACCACACGACCGGCAGCAACGCGACCAGCGGCAGTGCGGAGACGCCGGTCTTGGCGTCGGGCGCGGCGAAGAAGCCGGCCGCGAACAGCAGCGAATCGCCGGGCAGGAACGGGAAGAACACCACGCCCGTCTCGACGAAGACGATGAGGAAAATGAATCCGAGGGTAGGCGCCACGCCCATGGCGATCCAACTGGCGATCGCGGTGCGCGGGTCCTTGAGCAGGTTGACGAAGAAATTGATGATTCCCATAGGCTTTGTGATAGGTCTCTCTGTGAGTCTCTTATTTGACGGCCCGTCGGCTTGGCGCCGGACCGCATACGGTTTTACGCAAAGTCCGCATGAATGGACGCCGATGAACGCGGCCGTTACGCGGACAAGCCACGGCACCAGCCTACCAGCGAACCGCCCATTCGGTCTGTGAGGGTGCATACGGGTGGCAAATCTGCACATATGCGTTCGGTATGTCGAATAGCGATGCGTCGAATCGTGATGCCGGATTGCAGTGCGGCGGAATACGCTTGCGAATGATGCCGAGCCGGCATCGCGGATTGTTCGGATTGGAGTGGAAGGGATGTTGGGCGCGGGCTGATGCCGGCAACGCGGTTGCGGGCCCAGAACAAACCGTGCGGCGGCATCCCGATGCGGCGGTCCTGTGCCGCGTCGGCCGCTCTTGGGCACGCTGTGGGCGATACTGGGAGACATGGAGAACATGAGCGAACAGAAGACCGAAGATTCCGTCGTCAAGGCAGCTGCTGGAGGGAATGCTTCGGTAGTTGCCGGACAGAATGGTTCCGCGGATCTCACCGCGGAAAACGCCGCAGGGGAGCCGCGGCATGCGGAATCCGGACTTGACGGCCTGGTCTCCGACGTCGACGTTCCGCAGGGCACGGTGGTCCTCGCCGCGACGCCGATCGGCAACACCGCAGACGCGTCCGCGCGGCTGATCGCCCTCATGGAGGGCGCGGACATCGTGGCGGCCGAAGACACACGCCGCCTGTATGCGCTTGCGAATCGTCTGGGAATCCACGTTTCCGGCAAGGTGGTGGCCTACCACGACCATAACGAGCGTGACAAGGCCGATGGTCTGCTCGACCAAGTGGAACAAGGCGCGACCGTGCTGGTCGTCTCCGATGCCGGCATGCCCACCATCAACGATCCCGGTCTGGCGATTGTCCGCAGGGCCATCGACCGTGGACTGCCCGTCACCTGCGCTCCTGGCCCTTCGGCGGTGCTGGACGCGCTGTGCCTGTCGGGTCTGCCGACCGACCGCTTCTGCTATGAGGGATTCCTGCCGCGCAAACATTCCGAACGCGTGCAGCACCTTCGTGCGCTCAAATCCGAACGCCGGACCATCGTGTTCTATGAGACGCTGCACCGTATCGACGACTCCATGGCCGATTTGCTGGACGTGTTCGGACCGAACCGCAGAATGGCGTTGTGCCGTGAGCTCACCAAGGACTACGAGCAGATTCGTCGTGGAACCATCGTCGAAATCCGTCAAAGCGTGATCGACGAGCCTCCGCGAGGTGAAATGGTGCTGGTCATCGCCGGCGCATCCGAGGAAGAGGCCGACGCCGCCGCTCCGACGACCCTGTCGATCGAGGACCTTGCGGTGCTGTCCATCGATCGCGCGCAGGAAGACAATCTGCGTATCAAGGACGCGATCGCGCAGGTGATCGCCGAGCATCCGCTCGCCGACGGTTCGCTCGCGAATCGCAAGCAGGTGTACAACGCGGTGCTGAAGCTCAGAGGCTGATATTCCGCGCGGGCTTGTGGCATGGTTCGCGCTGGCACGGCTCTTGAAACAGTCGTCAGAGGTTGGATATTTCGTGCGAGGCTTGTGGCGGCTCGTTTACATCGGCTTGTGCCGGTTCGCGTCGGTATGGGCGGTCGCGTGCCGGCTTATGCCGGTTTGTGCGAATTTGTGTCGACATGGGCGGCTGCATGCCGGTTCTGCAGGTTCGTGCGGTTGCGTGTTGGGCTGTG
>ERZ808259.427-NODE-427-length-18762-cov-6.192655_pt1 | contig 18762 bp, 31 predicted proteins | sample MGYA00521279_ERZ808259 | MGnify/ENA primary metagenome ERZ808259 (study PRJEB31516, sample SAMN03275586) | gut metagenome | biome: mammalia-associated habitat; material: feces | host: Papio cynocephalus | place: Kenya | collected 2012-07-27 ... | reverse complement strand
CGGCGGCAGACGGCTTGCCTCCCCGTTGCGGTTAGTAGTGAGGGCGAGAGCCCCGAACAAGTCCGACTGAGGGACGTAAAAGCGCAGTATAGCTGATATATTCAGCCGTCGCCGGTGCTACGGAATTAAGCCGTAGGTTGCCAGATAGTGAAAATGCCCGGAGGATTGCCCTTATGAGCCTAAGCGCGGCTTGCGTAACTGATAGGTAAGTGCGAAACGCCTGATATTGACCGATATCGGCAGAAATCCCGCCCGAGGGCGACAAATATCCGAGGATATGGATTGACGCGGAAGGTATCGGCAGTAAAGGGCGCGGAACGCGGATTATTTAGCATTGATTAAGCCGCCGACTGTAAATCTTTCGGCGGTTTTCTTGAGTGCTAAAGCACAATAAACTATGGAGGTAAAACTATGGATAGAGAAGCATTAGTGCTGAAACTTGAAGAGCTCAAGAAGTCAGCAGAAGAAAAGGCTATTGCCTACAATGAAGCGATGGGCGACGAAAAGGTCGCAGAAGCGCTCAAAATCCAGTCCGAAATCGACGATATCGCCAGCGAATACACCGGAACATCAAGGCAGATATGCTTTGAGGACTGCAAGAACTCCGGCGATCCTATGATGGCAGCTGTAAAGCGCCTGACCTTCACGACCATTCGCGCCGTGTACAAAGCTCCCGAAGGTGAGCTTATCGAGAAGTGCAGCATCGACGAAATCGAGAAGCCTATAGCCCTCGACGCTCTCCACAAGTATTGCGACGGCATCGGTAAGGACAAGAAGTGGATTTTCTATGCTCAGAAGCTCAACCTCCTGCTCACCGTCCAGAAGGCAAAAGACCTCGGCGTTGACCCGAAGTCCATCAACGACAGCTATGCTATCGCGGAAATTGCCCGCGAAATCGACATGGGTAAGACGCCCACGAGTAAGACCAATATGCTCAAGACTCTTCAGATGGTCGTAACTGCCATGGTCGGCGAAGAGTTTAAGGCAACATCTCACGATGTTAACTATCTGCTCACTATATGGGCAAAGAAGTCGTCTAAGAAGGCGCTCACCGTTCAGGCGGCACGTCACCGCTCCATGTATGGCTTCCTCATGGAAATCTGCCACCGCATCGTCCTGAGTAAGGTCTACGATATCGAGGTTAAAGAGACTAAGGCATAAGCCTTGATTTTAACCAGCCATGTAAAGCCCTCTATCCGAGGGCTTTTTTTCATGGGCTTTTGAGTTGAATAAAGCTTTGATTATTTCAGGGTTTTATTGAGCGTAAAAGCTCGGGTTTTAAAGCGTATCCGAACCCAGTTTTTTTAAGAGAGCTGACCGGCTTAAACGCGGAGCTATGAAGTAATTATGCAAGGGTTTTCGGCAAACGCAAAAAGAAGGGAAGGTAAACACATGTCATTTGAGAGGTTTTGTAGCCGCGTAAAGGGCTATATGGAAATGGCGGAAGTAAAAACCGCCAAGTTTTTCAGGGAAAACGGTAAGCATATCGCTTGCCTTCCCGACGGAGTAACAATCACGGGAAATTCCGTTTCTCCTCGGCTTTGCGTCGAGTGGGGAAGCGGTCATAAGGCGATTGTAAGCGCCTGATTTTCAGAGTTTTGGTTTTTTGTTTGGTGTAGATATTTTGACTCCTTTTGTGTTGGGCTTAACGGGTAATGCCGAAGCCCGGCCTAATGCGGCTCAGGTTTTCCTGAACGGTCACAAGCCCGTGAAACGCAGAGTGGGCATTTCAGAAGAGAAAATGAGAGGTTTTATTATGGCACCGACTTCACAGGAATTAACCGCCATCGTGATCCTTGCGATAGGCGTAATAGCGGGAATCGTATGGTTTCTGCAGGCAATTAAAAAAGAAAAGGAGGAGCGCAAGAGTGAAAGTTATAGGCTCTGGTACGATTTCTAAAGGCAGCGGCTCCATGTTTGTGGAGTTTCTGAGACGGTATCTTATGATACTGGGACGGGTTTTCGTTTTTGCAGTAATGAGCACGGCTCTTGTAGCTCCTGTGTTCATGGTTTTTGCAGGTAACACATCTCCGTGGGCTTTGACGCTTTCGGTGTGTACACTGCTGGCGGTCTGCGTAAGCAGCAAGTAAGGAGGCTTTATGAACAGCACAGAACTTATCAGAGTTGCGATTTTTCGCAACGGCAAGGAACCCCAGCTCAAAGAGGTTATTGAGAATGTAACCTCGACTTCCGAGAATGAACACTGCTTCGTTGTGAATTCGATTTCTCGTAAGGGAAAGCGTTCACGTCCCAATAAGCAGATGTTCTCTAAGCCTGAGTTTACATACGTCAGGATTTTTGATGTCGACGATAGTAAATTCGTTGGCATCGAGTATCGAGGGGAGGACGAGATGTGATTACTTGTCCTGTAAACGACTGGACTTGCCCCTGCTTTGACAGCGAAGGCTGGGGCAAATGCAGAATTAAAATGCCCGGTAATGAGCATTTGAGCTGCGAGTTTTTACCGCCGATGTGTGAGAGAAGCGCTTCAAGGCCGACACCTTCATCTCCACAGGTGATTTCGGGAGTCTTGCTCAGCGCTATGATCAAAGCATTGGAGGTGTGAAAAGTGTTTCATAATTCGACAGAGTATAACATAAGTGAAAGAAAGGTTTTGCTTATACCTGATAGCGACAAACGTAGCTTGAACAGCGCAGAACAAGCTCTTAAAAAACTGGACAAAGGCTTAACTGGCCTTGGGTTTAAAACGCGAGACAGGATAGGCGGCGGATATGTAGGCTTTTCCATCGCTGAACTGCGCAAAGCTATTAAAATCTGTGAGATCGCCAGCAAGCGCGAAGTAATTTTCTGCGACTAAATTAATAATGGAGGTAAGAAACAATGTACGAAATCGAGGTCAGAAGAACGATCTCTATCCCCAATGATGAAAGATGTAAGGCTAAGGAGGCGGCAGCGCTGCTGAATACCGTGAAAACGGGCTTGTCCGAGTTGGGTTTTAAGTCCCAAGACGTGGTCAAAATCAATAACTATCATTTCAGACTCGCTGAAATACAGAGGGCTACGGCATTCTGCGAATGCTTCTCGGCCACGGGTGCGATTTTCTGCGACTAAAGACGGAACTCTGACAGGAGGATAAAAGTATGCAAAATAAACAGGATCTGCTTCTCACCATAGTAATGGTGCTTGCGATTATAGGTTTAGTACTTTGTATAGTGGCGGCTTTTATACGGATTCAGAACGATAGTCCGAAATGCCATTGCGAGTGTATTAAGGTGAGCGAGGCCGCTGAAACAAATACCCCGACGAATAACACGGTCTCGCCGCCCGAAGAAACCGTTGAAATTAAAGAGGTTATAAAAGAGGTTCCCGTTGTAGTAACAAAGCGTGAGCCGGTCAACGAGTATTACGAGGCGTATTGTGAAGCATCTAAGCTCTTGAAAGGACATGCGAGCATGCCGGATGAGGAATGGATGGATGTCACCCAGGCTAATGTAGAAACCATGGAACAGGCAAAAGGGTATTACGACGCATTACAAAACTTCAGAGAAGTCTCAAGTATAGCTCGTGTTGACGGCTATGAGCAGGGTATGTATGATATTCTCAATAACAATGGGGAAATCGGCCTCGACGGGAACGACTTCATTGACCGTCGATGCGCCTGTGATGGCATCGCTACAAAGGGCAACCTGAAAGAGTTCGAGGAATAGTATGAGATATAACGCTAATGAAGTTCCGTGGGAAGTAGTTACTGTTTTGGGCAGAACGATGTTGTTTTCGGGCTATAGAATAAGCAGATCAACAGTGCCCGAAGGGCTGTATATGTATGAAGTCCGTCATGCCGACGACGATTGGGGTGATCCTTGCGAGGTAGCAGAAGGTATCTTAGTAAACTTCTTTGGTACGCTGCTTTCAAAAGAAGGGCTCCCGCTTAAAGAAATTGTGGCTGGCTCAAAGCCCTATCTTGAGCTCAATTCGCAGGAAGATTGGGGCTATGAGGGAGTTGAATGTACCCTTAAGGAATTCGTACAAGACAAAAATAGAGGGACACTATGTGAGATAAGAACGTAATACGCTATTAATACTGCAGGGTTTGTGTGCTTCCTTGCGGTTTTCTTTTGCCCGATGTGGCAATGATATCACCTCCTTTCTTTTCGGGGGCGGTTTTCCGCCCCTGTAATGCGGCCAAAGACGGTCACAAGCCCGTGAAACGCAGAGTGCCGAGAGGAGTGAAATAATGACTTATTATGAATATGTAAAAATGATTAACCCGAAGTACGCTTATGAAAATGGATTTGTAAAGCAGTGTCCGCCATACCACGGATTACCCTATGTGGATTGCTGCAATAGTTGCGTAAACTGCTATGCATACCATGAAGTCCCCGAAGACATGATGCGGGACTTACTTATGGAACCGATTCCGGATGAAGATTTAATAAAGGTAATAGGAGGTATGGTATGAGTGCAAAAATATATGTACCGCTTGATGATGCGTGGGATTTCTTTGAAGATAACATTGAAGACCTAAAAAAGCAGTGTGTTGAACTCGCCAGTGACGACACAGTCGATGACTACAAATCTGTTGTTTATATGACGGAGAAGGACGGGTTCCCTGAGTTGCTTGCCGAAGTGGGGGGTGTCGAAGTGGAGCGTTCTAAAGCGTATTCTTCATACCATTTGCGCCACATGCTTGAACGGTTTTACACCGATTATATCCTATTCCTTAGTTCAGAGGATAAGTCAGTCAAGGCGGCTCTTGAAGGAACCGAGGGCGATGCAGACACAGAGGAAGTGCAGTATCCTGAACCCAGTGAGCTCGATGATGCGATCATACGTGACGACGAGCTGCTGTGCGCCTTGGATGATTTCCTTCGTGTTGCGCTCAACGATATGACGTATGAAAATCTGTTTTCCATATACGGATACGATATGCTGAGAACGGTTTTGCAGTCTGTTGTCGATATGCTCTACGATAAATATGGGATTTACGTTTATTGGCCGCAAATCAAAACCGATGATGACGGCAATGAAATAATCGTTACCAACGACTATGAGCTAACACCGGTGGACAAGCTGCTGGATAACGGAGGCGGTCAGAATGACGCTTGAAGAACTGGAGTCGTTAAAACCGGGAGATTTAGTCGTTGTTAATGGACGCGAAGAGCATGTCGGAAACGAAAAACTTACGTTCGTAGGTGATATGGATCGTCGTATAGGTAAAACATTCAGAGTAAAAGAAATCTTCCATAATACCGTGCGGCTAATGGATGGCTATGGCAAGGATGTTGGATGGTTTTGGTACCCGTCTCACATAACAAAAGCTGAATACATCTTCGATCCAATCCCGGAAGCGGAGCTTATGAGTATGATATATGGAGTTTAGCCGTCGGTATTAACTGGCGGCTTTTTCTTTCGGATTTATACACCAGTTTCTTAAAAGAAAGGAGCTGGTGTATGTGTCTGAAGGCACAAATTTTTTAGAACGAAAGGAAAGACAAACATGGCAAAAGTAATTATCGCAGGTGACGCAATCGTCACTAAGTCTGACATCACACTGGAGGAACTTAAGCTCGTCAAGAAGTATCGTCCCAACACCCTTAAGGTTATGGGCGGTGAGGATGGCAAGGAGGTCATCTTCAAGGTTGATGTCTCTGAGAAGAGCAGCAGCGGCAGCATCAATACATATGGTGCGACCTTTGCAAAGGCTGATGAGTCCGGCAAGGCAGTCATCACTATGGTACTCCCTGAGGGTGAGAAGGACGCTAAGACATATGCCGAGGACAAGATCGGTGTCGGTATCCTGCATCTGCTGGCTGTCGAGGAGAAGCTCGCCGACGTTATCGAGGAGATCAAGGCCGAGAAGGACAGCGTTGCCGAGTGCATCGAGGTTGCAGAGTAATCTGCGCAATGTAAAGGCCGGGTATTCCCCGGCCTGATTTATGCATCAAAACGAATCTAACAACACCACAAACAATTTTTTAGAATGAAAGGATAAAATACTATGATCAGAGTTAATTTCCGTAACAACGTTACCCGCAAGAACGACAATTTCGATGAGAACATGACCATCCGCGAGATTCTCGCAGAGCTCGATGTCGACCCGACTCGCGGCACTATCGCTATCGACGGCGCAACCCTGCCTGTTGGTGGTCTCAATAAGACCCTTGCAGAGCTTAACTATGACGGTACTCCCGGTCGTGATTCCTGCGTAATCACCAGCATCGTTAAGGCAGACAACGCCTGAGCATAAATACATACCCGCCGCTAATCAGCGGCGGGCTTTTATATGTCGGCGTGGTGGAATTGGTAGACACATCAGATTTAAGTTCTGCTGTCTCAGACGTGCGGGTTCGAATCCCGCCGCCGATACCAAAACAAAAAGAAAATGGAGGTAAATTATGTTTCCGGATTTTGTGTATAACTCACCCTTCGTTGGTGAAGATGCGGAGGTTATTTTTAAGGATAAGATCCCCTTGAGCTATTTCATGGAAACTGATGTCTCAATGACATCTACGCTTAGAGCGCTTATAGCTCCGAGAATGCCCGAGGGGAGAACTCTTAGGGTGCTTTCTTTCGAGTTCGCCTCTGACAGATACAGCGAAATAGGCGATCTTATTCCTATGAGCGAGCTTCGGACAAACGACGGTTTTTTCATCGTAAATCTCTCCAGTCTCAACACGGATGCGAGAGACGTGATGTTCAGTGATATAAGCAGTCAGTTTGTCACTGAGTGTGAAGGTTATGAAAAACTCGGCATAGTTGAGGGTTATTTCGCAAAAGCGTTTCCTATGCTGTGTTTTATAAATCGTGAGCTCCGAACTACAGTTTTGATAGTTCCCCGCTTAGACGCTCGTAAGCTGCATCTCATTCAGACAGCGCTATTTGTAATGATGCCGTGGTATCACGATCCTTCAAAGAGAGATTCGATATCTCCCGATGAACTGGGGCTTATCAAATCTTTGAACGACAAAAATGGTCTGAGGACTTACATAGAGTGCCTGGATAAGTTAATTAAAAAGTATGATCTGCGTGCAGTAAGAATTCGTAGATTGCTTGATGGTTTTGAAACTCGAGCCGATCGTCAGCGTATTGAAAGAGTTAAGAACGATATTACAGCATTCACGAGAGACATTAACTCTTATAATGATGCGATCGCCCAGCGTATTCGAGATAAGAATGAGAAACAAATTATTCTCATGGGGCTGCGCCAGAAAATAGCGGAAGCGGAAGGACACGACTCCGAATTGATGGGCTACCTGATCCGTAACTCAAGAATATCCGTGTATTCGGTGGATGATAATCACCTAACCGTTATCGCTAAAGACTGTTTTGAATACTACGACGAGGACATGGTCGAACGAGTCTTGGATAACGAATACAGCGATGTTTATGGCTGGGAGGAATCAGAGATAAGCTCGGGTGAAATGGTTATGCTTTTGCGTGCTGTCTTCCTCGATAAAAGGCTAAAGATAAGAACATCAGCAGCGTACACCTTGGAAATCGGCGGCGGTGTCAGAGGACTCAGTCGCTTTGATGCCGGGGAAATGTTTAAAGACAGCATCCCTAATCCTCATATCTATTACTATGAGTGTCTTGGAGATTATTCTCGAACCTTTAATCAGTTGATGGCAGAGAATGACTACATAGGCGCTGTTGATCAGTGTTTGGCTTCGGTACGAAGTCTTAATTGGGGCGATTCCTGCGTTATGGAAAAGTTTTTTGGAGATATGTACGACGACAGATTTCGTTGTGTCGAATTACCGAGTGGGGTAACTGTCTATCCGTCGGAGGCAATCACATGGCTGCGTGACGAAGATAAACGTGTGGAGGAAGAAGCAGCCCTTCGAGCGATCTGTTTCGAGGAGGATGATGTTGACGATGAAGAAATCGAGGAAGAGGAGGAATAGGGCAATGAGCAGACATATGAAAATGACGGACAATTACAGGACGGATGTCAAGTCGAAATACATACTTGAGTTTTCAGAGATACTTGATAAGTATTTGGCCGGTGCGGATATACCCGATGGAAAGCTGAGCTTTGTAAGGAATCTTCCCAGCATCGAGAAAAAGGCTGTTGTCTATTATTCCGCAATCGCGTGGTCTAAGATGATTGCCATCATAAACGAGTTTGATAAAGAGGTTGCCTGGCATGGACTTGCAAAGAAGCTTGAGCCAGAAGAGGGCAAGTCTGCATATCTGATTTATGACATTGTAGTTTATCCGCAGCAAGTTACCGGCGCTACGGTCAATACAGATCAGGAAGAGTATGAGACGTGGCTTAATAACTTCGATGATGAGACATTCAATGCGATAAGAATGCAGGGTCATTCTCACGTAAACATGGGCGTTTCCCCGTCGTCGGTGGATATGGAGCACAAAGAAAGTATAATTCGTCAGCTTGACGGTGATATGTTCTATATCTTTATGATTTGGAACAAGCAGATGAAGCGCGACATAACTATCTACGACTGTGGAGAAAATGTTTTCTATGAGAACAAGGATGTCGAGATCAAGATGTATGACAGTGATGGCGGCCTCGATGCGTTCATCAAGGAAGCGAAGTCACTGGTAAAGGATAGGGTGTACACCAGCCAGTGGAACAAAAAGGATGACAAAAAACCTGAATCGCCTAAGCAGCTTTCTGAGCCCAAAAAGGTGGAGTCGCTCAAGGACGAGGATAAGCCTCGGACGCCGTACAGTTCCTTTCGCAAAAATAATGCGTGTGGTTACGGCAACTGGTGCGATGATAACGACGATCCCTACGGCCCTTATGGCTATTGCGGCGGCATGTATGGATACTAAGAGGAGGCGTTAACGATGGATTTAAGTAAAAGCTATACATACTTTCAGCCTGAAAAAATCAATTGTCGCATCCACATAGTTGGGTGCGGCTCGGTAGGTGCAACAGTTGCCGAGAACTTGGCACGTTGTGGCATTACCAAGTTCACACTTTGGGACTTCGATGTGGTCGAACCTAAGAATTTAGCAAATCAGATATTCAGGGTCAAGGATATTGGTAAACCTAAGGTCGAAGCGCTCAAGGACATCCTTATGGATATTAACCCCGAAATAGAGGCAGATTTGAAGCTGAAGCCCAAGGGCTGGAACGGAGAGCAGCTCAACGGATTTGTTTTTCTTGCAGTTGACAATATTGAATTGCGAAGAAAAATTGTTGAAATGCACTTTGACAATCCCTATGTTCGTGCAATGTTTGATTTCAGAACCCGTCTTGAGGATGCCCAACATTATGCCGCTGATTGGTCTGACCTCGACATGAAGAAAGCATTTCTAAATTCAATGGCTTTTTCTCATGATGAGGCGGCGGAGGAAACGCCTGTTTCAGCTTGCAATGTAACGCTTTCGGTTTGCCCTACTGTGAGAGTTATCTGTGCATTAGGTGTGGCAAACTTTATGAATTTTTGGAACGGCAAACCTTTGAAAAAGCTGATACTGGCAGATTCGTTTGCGTTCTCTTTAGATGCGTTTTAAAGCCTGAGCAATCAGGCTTTTTAATATGTGCTGTAATGAAATTACCTTATTACATAAGGAGCGCTTGCAGGTGTAAGCGTTAACACTTTGCTCGGGGGAAAGATGCCTGCAAAGAAGCCCGAGGATGTCGGCATCCCGACGATCAACGGTTCGCATCAGAGCAGACTGAAATCAAGGTGACCGAGAAATTCGAGTAATACAAGGAAAAGGTATAAAAGAAGAACAAATCACAACAGTACTTCAGGCTCGAAAGCGACCAGCATCTTCATAGAGGATACTCTCTGCGAGCCAGGAGGCCGGTCTTCCGCTATATGTAGATTACAGCAAAGAAGAACAAAAGAAAGGAGCAGTTATGGTTTACTTAACAGTGAGGCAGTCGCCGGCTTATCATCAGATAAGCTTGGAGGAACTGCTGTTTCCTGATGAAAATACAAAACAGCCGTATGTAAATTACAACATCGGTAATACGAAAACATATGAGCTGGAGTCGGTTAGCCAACGAGTGCTTAACCGGATAGATGTGAATGCGCTGATACTCAGGTTGTGTGCATTTAACGCATCGACTAAAGCTCTGCGAGAAGTAAACCGCAGAGATCTCTACACATTCTTTAAGATACCCAAGCGCTCAGGTGGATTCAGACAGATATCTGCCCCTGAGCCTCGTCTTATGGAAGCGCTCCGAGAGTTGAAGCTCATACTTGAGATAGACTTTCGGGCGCTGTATCATACTTGTGCTTTTGCGTATATCGAAAAGCGCAACACTGTGTCGGCACTTAAACGTCATCAAAATAACGAATCCCACTGGTTTGCCAAGTTTGATCTGCATGACTTTTTTGGCAGCACCACCTTAGACTTTGTAATGCATCAGCTTGAAATGATATTCCCGTTTAGTGAGGTATGCAAAAATCAAACAGGCAAAGCCGCTTTGAGAGAGGCTTTGGAGCTGGGCTTCCTTGATGGCGGCCTGCCGCAGGGAACTCCGCTTTCTCCCACGCTGACAAACATTATGATGATTCCTATCGACTATAAGCTTGCTAAGGCTTTTAGGGAATTTGACGGTCCGAATCTCGTATATACTCGGTATGCGGATGACTTCATAATCTCCTCAAAGCATAATTTTATGTGGTCTCATGTACAGGAAATCATCATAGACACTCTTAGAGAATTTAATGCACCTTTTACTCTGAACAAAGAAAAGACACGGTATGGATCGAATACAGGAGCGGGAGCCAATTGGAATCTCGGACTTATGCTGAATGCACAGAACCAGATAACAATAGGGCATAAGAAAAAGAAATGGTTCAGAATGACCTTAATGAATTACGCACGAGACAGAGCGCAAGGAGTGTCGTGGAGCTTAGAGGATATCCAGCATGTTCTCGGCAACTATTCGTACTACACATCCGTCGAGGGCGAAGCTATCGATGATATTGTGAAAGATGTACAGATCAAAACAGGAATTAACGTCATAGCAAAAATGCGAGAAGCGGTTAGCTTCGCTTAAATATAACAAATCGCAGTGAAATTACCTTATTACATAAGGAGCGCTTGCAGGTGTAAGCGTTAACACTTTGCTCGGGGAAATACTTACCCTGAAAGGAATACTCGTGCGGGTATTCCGATAGCGCCGGTCGCCGCAACCTGATACCAATCGCAAATAGAATTAGTTACCAGCGCAAATGAGCTGAAATCACAGATGGTATGGCTGTTGACTGCCCGCAGCAATACAAACGGCCATGGTTCAAGAGTCACCAGGAGGCCGAGAGCTCAGCTGACAAGGAGAAGACACCATGTATTCAGACTGCGATTTTACAAAGGAGTAATTATGACACGGGAAGAATTTGGACAAATACACACTTGGAGCAAGTTGTATGAGCTTATGAATAATGTGGCATATGGCGGCATGCCGGGCGACCTCTACGAAGCTCCGGAAGAGTTTATGGAAGGGTTTATAAACGCATTAGTAAACAACATCCACACACTTGATGATATTCAAGCTATGGATACGGCTCAGATTGACCCTAATGCGGAAGTTTGGACAGCAACTGCTGACTTCTCGGGAATTGTTAATTATTACGATTATGAATTTTCAAATATAAAGCGAGACTTCGAAGACTGGCTCGAAGCTGATGGCTATTTCGATGAGGAAAATTATTGCGAGACAGATCCGACTGATATGCAGCAAGTGCCGGATAATGCGCTAGACATGCTGCTCTTTGGCACATAAGAGGAGGCACCATATGATCGTTAAAGCGTGTGTTATCGTATATGATAAAGAGGGGACTAAGTATACGATCCCCTGTCATCGTCACAGTGATGCCTATTGGATCATCAGCCAATTCCTATCTCAGTACAAAATAGATAAGTCTCGTACTCAAGAAGGCTTTCTTGATGAACAGAGTAATTTCTATGATAGACGTGATGCCTATGTTGAGGCATTTACTTGCGGTCAGATAATTGATCAACGAGAACCCGGCCAAGCAGGTGTATTGTTCTCAGAAGATTTGTATTAAATAATAAAATCGCTATGCAAATGGTTTTTGACTATTCATTAACCCCTCTTGCAGGTGTAAGAGGTCTCATCCTATACGGAAGGTCGCTCTCGAGTCACATGTTCAACACAAATGACTCGAACGCTTTCCGTGAGTGAAGACTGATTCAGGATCTGCGCCTGGCTCAGTGACCATGCACCCAGATCAGTGTGAACGCTCAAATTGATTCATTGCTTTGCAATAAAATCATTTGAAGCGTCACACTGATCTGGGGCAGGCACGAGCACGGCGAGATCCTTACTCAGTGTTATCAGATAGCGATTCGATAGGCAGGGCTTTATGCCCTGCCGGGATAAAGGAGGTATAAATATGGCAGTTACCGAAGCAGAAGTACGAGCTCTCCAACCCGGAGATAAAATAGTCGTTATATCGGAAGAAGAGGCGAAAGCCAAAGGATATTGGTACAACAGCATACCCAATTGGGCTGGAGACTGCGATGGCAGAGAGACGAGGATGAATGTGTATTGCGGAATGGAGCTTACTGTATATAAAGTATACCCTCCAACTGGCACGCAAGGATACACACGGGTATATGTCGGGGAGAGCGGCTTTTGGTGGCGTGATGATTTCATTGCGGCAATTATCCGCCAGGAAATGATGGAACCGTTGGAACCCGAAATAATAGAAACAATGCTTTTTGGAGGTGCATGATGGCGGTTAGAGAGAGCGAACTTCAATGCTTACAGCCTGGAGACCAAATCGTGATCATCTCTGCTCCGGAAGTGAGAGGGTTGAGTTCTGTTGATTACTACGGTTGGTGCGGCGATATGTATAATTACTGTTCATGCACACTTACGGTGAAACAAGTCCAAAGCGGAATTGAGATAAACAACGAAGTTGAAACTCACGTTTATGTCAAGGAGAATGGTTGGTGGTGGAAAGCGGCGTTTATTGCAGCGGTTATTACCAACGGAGAATATGAGCAGATTCCTTTTGAAGCTCTTGATTCGTTGCTTTTTGGAGGTGTGTAATGGCTATAACGATTAAAGAAATAAGGGTGCTACAACCCGGAGATACGGTACGAGTAATATCTCGAAAAGAGTATGAGGAAAATAAAAATAATTATTTTTTCAGTTTTGACTGGGGTATTGGAATGTGCGAATATCTTGGTAAAGAACTTACTGTTAGAAGGATAGAACGCGATGGAGCGATAGTCCGCGTATATGTCAATGAAAACGATTACTATTGGCTGCCTGCATATATCGATCGTGTTGTGTACAGCTCTTCAAAAATGGATGCACCCAGTGAAGATAGCTTAATGGGCTTACTGTTCTTGTAAAAGCGCGGAGGTGGTTACGTATGATTTTTATAACAGGTGATACTCATGGTAGCTTCGCCGAGCGCTTCAGCATGACGAATTTTGCTGAACAAAAACAAATGACCAAAGACGATATGGTCATTGTATGCGGCGACTTTGGAATATGGACCGACAGTGCTCAGGAGCGCTACTGGCTTGATTGGCTTGCCGAAAAGTCTTTTACCCTGTGTTTCTGCGACGGCAACCACGAAAACTTTGACCGTCTCTATAGCGATGAGTTCCCCGCCGTGGATTTCCACGGTGGTAAAGCTCAGAAAATCAGAGATAACATTTACCACCTGTTGCGCGGCGAGATATACGATTTTGAGGGAAGCAAATTCTTCGTTATGGGCGGTGCTAAATCTCACGATATACAAGACGGAGTTCTTGACCCTGATGATTACAGAACATTTTCCGAGTTCAAGCGCGTATATAACCGCATGGTTCTTCAGAGAAAGATGTTTAGGGTAAATCATGTATCGTGGTGGGAAAAAGAAATGCCCAGCGGTGATGAGTATGCAAAAGCCACTGCGGTTCTCAAAGCAAACGAAAATAAGATCGATTACATCATAAGCCATTGCGCCCCGACATCGATTGTCTATGAACTCGGATATGATGAGCATGATGAGCTAACGGATTTCCTTCAGTGCGTAAAAAGAACCTGTAAATTTAAGCGTTGGTTTTTTGGTCACTATCATCGAGATGAAGATATCAACGATGAATTCTCGTTGCTTTACCACAGAATACTGAAATTGGAGGATAACGATGGTAATAAAAAGAACACTTGAATCTCCTTTTTTACAGCCTCAGGAGCTTGAGATAGAGCTTACTGCCGAAGAGCTGCGACAAGCCTATTATGAGCAGCAGGCAAAGTTTGATGCTTTGGATATGGAGTATTATCTCGACGAGGTCAAAGATGACTTGCTTGATCAGCGGATGTCGAAGGAGAAAATTCAAAAATTGTATTCCGTGACTGACGAGCTTGGTGCGGAACTTAGACGAAACATGGATAAGTATGATATGTCCTGGGAATACGCGAGACCGGCAGCACTTGGTTCGGTTGCTATCAGACTGTTTGGCGAAAAGTATGCAAGGAAACACTTTGCGGTGTAAGGGTAAATATATGAGTAAGTTCGTGATTAAGATCACTGACTCCAATGTGTGGATAAATGGGAAATTGCACACATTTGAGCATGAAATGAACAAAAAAGATCGTAAAGACGATATGAACGAAAAGGCGATTCTCGCGCTTGCAAACGAGATGGGTTTCGAGCCGGTTCCCTTGTTCGAGGAGATGGTGGACAGACTTAATGAGATATTAAATGAAAGTGAGTCTTGAATATGTGCATTTGGAAAATCAGTTACACAACAGAAAGCGGATACGAAGACGAGGTTGAAGTGTGTGCCGCAAACAAGGTGATGGCATGGAGTGTGTTTGGAGATATCTCCAAAGACTTCGATGAAAAAGTCGTTTTTGCTGAGTGTTTTAGAGTGATCGAAGACGAGGAAGCAGAGTAAGTGATTTGCCGTCCTCCTTTGGCCATTCGATAAAATCTTTAAACCCAACAGAGATTGCCGCCTAGATTAGGGCGGCATATAAATACTAAGCACTGAGACGCCGGAGAGAATTCCCACCGGCAGAGGGATTGTTGCTGCGGAGCAACTGAATACACCGCGTCGCTACTAATCATTGGCGGCTGGAATTTATAAAAAGAGGTGATAAGAATGAGCAAGACTAAACATGATAATCCCAGGTTTTCTGACACAATAAGTGCGTTTCTTAAGCTGATGGACGATGTCCAGCGTGACTATACATACAACAGCGAGCAGGTAAATCTTATCGATAAGCTTACTCAGGATTATCTCCACAGCCTTGAGCTGGACGGGCTTGACTATAAGGGGAGGGCTAAGGTGGCAACGCAGCTCTCCAAGGCTCGTCAAGAGCGCCGTGCTCATAAAGATATGGTCGTGGTTCTTGAACCCATTGTGCAGTTTCTTGATAGTGATAAAGGTAAAACTCTCTTAAATCTTATGAGAGAAGTCTTGGGCAAAACGCGCAAAGCAGAGAGCTATCTTGAGACTCGATCTTATATACCTAGAGTTCTGAAAAATACTGCGGAGTAGAGCAGTGGCAGCTTACCGGCCCCATAAGCCGAAGGTCGCAGGTTCGAATCCTGCCTCCGCAACCATCTCCCGACAGCCTCTGTCAAAGTCTGCAAGCGCAAATGGTCGGGAGTTCTGGAGAACGATAAAAGCCTACGTTCGTAAAAGCGGAATTGAATAGTTGGTCGGTTCGATTTCGCTTTAGCTTTAAGGTTGATGACGAGTCGCTTCCTTACTTTCATCTTGACCAAATGAGAGTAAGGTGCGGCGCTTTTTTTTCGCTGGGTTAGCTCAACGGTAGAGCCGTGGTTTTGTAAGCCTCAGATAACAGTCCGACTCTGTTACCCAGCTCCACTAAGCCCTGTTGGTTATGCTTGCTGATATAAGAAACCTAGCTACCATGGAGCGGTTCTACGGACGCAGGGCGTTATTTAAAACAATAGGAGGATTATAATGAGTTCCTTTATAGAAACATCCTATGGCGATAGATTAAAAGCTGCTTATGATGCTGAAGTAAAGCGCCAGTCTGAGACTGTGGAGCTGATAGCGTCGGAGAACTTTGTTAGCGACGATGTTCTCAAAGCTCTTGGCTCCTGTTTCACTAATAAATATAGCGAAGGTTACCCTGCGATTCGCCACGACGGTGTTGGTAGAAAGGGTAGGTATTATGGCGGCTGCGAGTTTATAGATAATGTTGAGGAGCTTTGCTGCGAACTTTGGCAGCAGGTATTTGACACAGACTATCATGTTAATGTTCAGCCTCATTCGGGTTCTCAGGCAAACTTTGCGGCATACATGGCGGTTATGGAACCTTTTAAGGATGAGATACTTTCGATGAGCCTTGATAACGGCGGGCATTTATCGCATGGCTCACCTGTAAATTTCTCAGGAAAGATGTATAAAGTCTCGTCGTATTCCGTTGATGAGAACGGATTAATTGATTACGGCAGCATTGGAAGCCAAATAAAGATGTGTCATCCTAAAGTGGTTCTTGCCGGGGCAAGTGCGTATTCCAGGATTATCGACTTTAAGCTGATACGCCAAATAATCGATGAGTGTTCGACCGATGAATATAGGCCGTATTTCATGGTTGATATGAGTCATATTGCGGGGCTTGTGGCTGCCGGTTGTCATCAGTCTCCGTTTGGATATGCGGATATCGTTACGACGACCACGCATAAAACGCTTCGCGGCCCGAGGGGAGGACTTATATTCTGCAAGCCTGAACTGGCGGATAAGATAGACAGTGCGGTTTTCCCCGGAACACAGGGCGGACCGTTACAGAATGTGATACTTGCAAAAGCTGTTTGTGCGCTGGAGGCATTGCGTCCCGAGTACGATGAGTACATACATCGCGTTGTTTGGAATGCATCTGCGATGGCAAATGAATTCATAAATATGGGGTACAAGGTCGTGTCCGACGGAACGGACAATCACCTGTTCTTGCTTGACTTTTCGACAACGCACCCCAATCTGACAGGTAAGCAGGTGCAGGACTACCTGGACACAAAGGGTATCACGGTTAATAAAAACTGCGTGCCCAAAGAAACACGCAGCCCTTTCCAAACATCCGGCATACGGATAGGCACTCCGGCTATGACCACTAAGGGCTGGGGAATAACGGAGTTTATATCCTGCGCTCATGTAATTGATGGATACCTTAAAGAATTGAACGCTCTTTAAGTTCCATATAAGGAAGCGCATATGTGAAAGGCATATAGTCCAGTGCTCGATCGGACGATAAAGCGATCGAAGCTCATGAGCGAGAGGGGTTCGCGGCGTAGACTGTACGACTCATCAGATCTGAACTTAAAGATCCTCAATAACTGTATACTACGAGCAAACTGTATACGGCTCCTAACCGCAAAGGAAGGATGAATGCGATTGCTCGGCAGGTTGTTGGGCTCCTGTCAAAGTTAAAAGCCCCTTCATACAGCGAGGTAGTGTAATGGTAACACATCGGACTTTGACTCCGACGTTATGGGTTCAAACCCCGTCCTCGCTGCCAGTATGCCCGAGTGGTGGAATCGGTAGACACACAGCCCTCAAAAGGCTCTGCTGTAAAGCGTGCGGGTTCGAGTCCCGCTTCGGGTACCAATATGGTTGGTTCTGTCGACCCATTGCGAGTCGAGTGTACACGAAACAGAACGGCAAAAATCACAAAACGGCGTGATTTGAAGTGGAAACGCTTTTATGCCATCTACAGGCAGTGTTATCGAGTGCGCATTCAGAGTTCCTTCCTATTGGAAGAGCCTATTGGGCAAGTAGAGGACGGAACGGGCAGCCGTCACCTTTTATGGAGATGTAGGATTGTCACCCTACCTACTTGTAATGAGTAATGCCGGAACTCGGCTCGATACACTGCCATTTTTTTCAGAAACCCACTCAAAGCCAAAAAGCCGGAAAAGAAGAAGACAAAGAAGAAGACAAAGACAAAAGCGTGCGCACGCGCGATGCTGACGATTTTGATGCTTTTTGGGCTGTTTACCCCCGCAAAGTGGGTAAAGGCGACGCAAAAAAAGCGTTTGCTAAAGTCAAAGCGCCCGTTTCGGTGCTGATAGCCGCCGTAAATACGCAGAAGCAAAGCCAACAGTGGCTTAGAAACAATGGGCAATACATACCCAACCCGGCCACATGGCTTAATCAAGGCCGCTGGGAAGATGAACTGCCGACAAATGAAGCGACTGGGCGTTGTTGCGCACAGCGAAAAAGCCAGCACCGAACAGTTAGATGCGCTTAGGGAAATCTACAGGAAAGTAAAAGGGGAACAAACATGAACGAAACAAAACGCATAGACCCGTCGATGCTTGACGGGAAAGAACCGATAGCGGTTGGTTACAAGATATTCGACTGGGATTGGACGGGCTACAACGACTACAGCTATGCCGATGAAAACGGCGAAGTTGAGGGCAGCGTACATACCGTTACGGGTGACCTTGAACACTGTGGCTGGGGGCTGCACTACTGTGAAAACCCCGTTGACTGCATGCGATATCGCGACTTGATCCAGTGGAACAAATTTGCGTTAGTTGAAGCCTATGACGAAAATATCAAGCGCGACAACGACGACAAAAACGTTTGCAGAACGCTGAAAATCAAGAAAGTGCTGTCGTTCGACGATATGATTAAGGCTTGCAGGGAATATCAGACCGCAGGCATCCGCAACGGCATCCGCAGCGGCAACGGCATCCGCAGCGGCAACGGCATCTGCAACGGCAACGGCATCAGCAACGGATACGGCATCAGCAACGGCAACGGCATCTGCAACGGCAACGGCATCAGCAACGGCAACGGCATCAGCAACGGCAACGGCATCTGCAACGGCAACGGCATCAGCTACGGATACGGCATCAGCAACGGCAA